>JACKQG010000673.1_pt1 | contig 49088 bp, 34 predicted proteins | sample 8237621 | NCBI WGS metagenome assembly JACKQG01 (sample SAMN15677084, study PRJNA649215) | marine metagenome | biome: marine; feature: Black Sea; material: saline water; isolation source: suspended particulate matter (SPM) from the Black Sea western gyre | collected 2013-06-09/2013-06-10 | depth... | reverse complement strand
TTCATTTAGAGAAATATAATCATTCACATAAATGGGTATGCGTTCTCGCCACTGCGGGTTTAATGCTTTAAAGTCATCACGAATTGGATAAGTTGCCAATTGTGCATATTTTTTTGATTCTACAATTTCTCTCACCGTTTCATCAATAATATAGGCTCGCAAAAAATTCCGAATATGCATCACTTGTTCAGAGTCGGGTTTGTAGATTGATATGAATTTGTCACATTCTTCATCCAATTTTTCTGCTTTGGTCTTAAAATGCGGAATAAGGTCGTACGCTCGTTCTAATAATTCTTTCAATGATAATCGCCTATCAATTTGAATAGATTTTTGCAATTTTTCTAATGTAAAGAATTCTTTTGGTTTGTTAAACACATTATTACGCACATAATCTTCGGCGGCTTTCATATTGCCTTGCATTACAAAATTTTCTACAATCTCGTGGTCTTTGAGCTTTTCAGCAAAATAGCCCCAATATTTAAAGTCAATTTTCCAAAACTCACCTCCAGGATTTGTAATTTTAAATTCTTGAAGTGGGTCAATTCTTTTGCTATCAAATTTATCAATTGAAACTGTTTGCTCAATGGTTGTTTTTTTCCCTTTTCCAATTTTTGGTATTTTCAACTCTTCATCATAATTAAACTTCTCTTCAAAATATTCAAAATTGGCGAAGAAATCGAATATTTTAAAAGCTTCTTTCTTTTCATTACGAGTTTCCATTTCACCAAATGAATTACGACTTTTGTAAGAAAAGGTAAAAGTTCTAGTTCCTCTACCTTTAATCTGAACAAAATCTGTCGGAGAGAAAATTGGTCTCATCAAACATAAGTTTTGGATGTCTTGGCAATCGTAACCGGTGGTCATCATCCCTACCGTTACACAAACTCTGGTTTTACTGGACTTGTAAGAATCAAGCCATTTTGTATGTCCATTGAGATTATTGTTTGAAAAATTAATGGTGGATTGCTGTGCACCAATAACACTTGATGTGACCTGCTCTGCAAAATCAGAATTATATTTCCCTGGAAACACTTCATGTGCAATAATATTCAGCATTTGTGTAATTCGTGATGCGTGTTTTTGACTGACACAAAAGATAATCGTTTTACCGATTTCATTACTAATGGGATCACAAAATGCATTTTGAAAAAATAATTCACAGAAGACACGATTCGTTTTTTCGGAGTAAAATTTCCGTTCAAAATCTTTGTGGGTGTAAATAGCATCTTCCATTTCACCTTTTTCTTCGTTTAAAACGGGAACAGAATAACCTTGGTCAGAAAGTAATTGTGTGGTGATTTCCGTCCGTGCATCTACAACTATTGGACTGATTAAAAAGCCCTCATTTACACCATCAATGAGAGAATACCTAAAAGTAGGTAAACCAGACGAACATCCGAAAGTTTCGTAAGTATCCAAGAGTTGTCTTCTTTCCATTTCTCTTGGGTCTTTTTTATCGACATTTTGAAGATTTTTAAGATAATCTTTTGGCGTGGCTGTTAATCCCAATTTATATCCTATAAAATATTCAAATACTGCCCTTGCATTTCCACCTATTGATCGGTGTGATTCATCAGAAATCACTAAATCAAAATCTGTAGGTGCGAATAATTGTTGATATTTATCATTTAGTGATTGAACAGTAGAAACAACAATTTCAGCATTATTCCAATTATTCCTGGCCTGTTTGTAGATAACAGTTTGATAATCATTTTTTAAATATTTTGTAAATGACTTTTCGGCTTGGTCTTCCAATTCAAGTCTATCAACCAAAAATAAGACTCTTTTTGCGTTACTGGTTCTCAAAAACAACTTTATCACTGCTGCTGCAATCAGCGTTTTCCCTGTGCCTGTTGCCATTTCAAACAGAAACCGTTTATTCATACTAGCAACTGACTTTTGAATTGATTTTACAGCATTCAATTGATAATCTCTAAGTAACATTATACTATTATCTGTTAGAAAATCATCTCGTTGTATTTCATCTAAAAATCGTGGGTCAGTTGCATAATTAGGTTTTTGAGTTATTGCAACATAATCATTTTTTAAAATTTCATTCACTAGAAATTCTGGTTTTGGTCTGTAGGTTTGTCGTTCTAATAAGGATTTTTGGGTTGGAAAAACTCTTATGGGTGTTGGGTTCCCTGTTTCTCTATCCCAAAAATAATGCACATTACCATTTGATAAAATGATATATCGGACATTTAATGCGTTGGCATAAGCTCGTGCTTGTTTTTTGCCATCAAGAGGATTTTTATCCTGATTTTTTGCTTCAATTATGACTAGTGGAAATCCCTTATCATCTAACAGCACATAATCTGCAAATCCTGATTTCTTATTTTCATAATTTGATTCTGAATTATCTGCAACTTGAGATATATTAGAAATTTGATATTCAAGTTCAATATTAAAATCTGAATTATCTTTTTTAAATTTCCAATTTGAATCTTGCAGTAAATTATTTATATTTATTCTTGCTTGTGCTTCTTTTTTGCTCAATTTTTAGTAAGTATTTTAAAATTTATTGGTTCTATCTTAGGTCTAAATATACATCTTATTTATAGGTATAGATAAATAATGAATTATTCATTTATTTAACAAAAAGTTAATAGTTTATCACAATTAGTTTCTTAAAATATGTATTAAATTTAGAATTAATTTTATAAGGTGTTTTTAATTTTATGGACTATTGGTTTCTATTTTATAATTCTTTATTTGTAATTATTGCAATGGGAATGCTTTGGAAAGGTGCTGATGTATTAGTTGAATCTGCATCCCAAATTGCTGCATCATTTAATATTTCGGATTTAGTGATTGGACTTACTGTTGTTGCGATTGGAACTTCTGCACCTGAATTTGCAGTAACTATTAGTGCTGCCATTATGGGAAAAGATGCAATATCAATTGGAAATGTAGTTGGATCAAATATTTTTAATTTAGGATTAATTCTAGGTGGTACTGCTCTAATAAGAGAAATACAAACATCCAAAAAACTAGTCTATCGAGATGGTGCATTTCTTTTATCTGTAACAGTGCTATTATATATAATTCTTTTTGGCTTCACATTATCACCTAAAGCCTCTTCTTATTCAATTGAGATACAAAGCCCTTATTCCTTATCCGATAAGGCAACAGCGGATTTAACAACACAAATAAATACTGATTTCCCTCAATTAAATAATTCATTAAAAACACAACTTGAAAATGCAAGTGAAAATGAAAATATTAAAATTAATCATTTTTTTAATGACAAAAATGTAGCAAACTCTAAAATAACTCAATATGATCAAATTGTTGGTTCTAAAGGGAATTTTAATCGAATTGATAATGTAGGTAATTTGACAGGAACTGATGGAATTGTAATGTTGGTTCTCCTTATTAGCTACCTAATTTTCTTATTTATAAAAAAAGAACCATTAGAAGAAGAGGAAATATCACATGAACCTGTTGGCCCAAAAGAGTGGGGTTTATTAGTATTAGGGATTGCGACCGTAGTGTTTGGTGGACATTTACTCGTTGATGGAGCTTCTAATGTTGCTCGTGTTTTTGGAATAACTGAATGGGTTATTGCAGTTACAATTGTTGCAGCAGGGACATCAGCACCAGAATTAGCAACTTCAATCATGGCTGCATGGAAAGGCAAACATGGCATGGCAATTGGTAATTTATTTGGTAGCGATTTATTTAATATATTAGGTGTACTTGGCGTAGCTGGTTTAATTAATCCAGCAACGGTAACCATGGATGTTCATGGAAGTATAATGATGTTAGTTGGACAAGTTACACTGGTTATTATTATAATGAGGAGCGGTTGGAGAATTACTCGCCTTGAAGGTGGATTTTTATTTGCTTTAAATATTTTCAGATGGTATTTAGATTTCTCAGGATAATATTAATTAGACACTAATTGTAATTTATTATTGTCACCATTTTTTATTAAATTCACATCTAATTTCCATTCATTTATTGCTTGATTAATTAACGTAATTTCATTTTCGTGAATAAAATCATCTGCATTTGCAATATCAATAAACGCATTAATTACTTCAATTAATTTTTCATTTTCATTATTGAAACTTTGCTTAATTGAATTTAATGAAGTAATATAATAATTTTCTCTCTCCTCTTCAGTTCCAAGCTCAATAAATTTATTTGTAGCAAGACCAAAACCTAAATTAAATTCATTTTCATCTATATCAGTCGCAAAATGTTTAAAGGTATCATAAATTTCCATTTTCTCTGTTTCATCAATTTCTTGGTCTGCAAAAAATGCAATGCATATTAATGTATATAATAAATCATGGATGGATATCCATTCAATTTTATGTTCTTCATCAGGCAAATCTCTTGCTGATATTTTTCGCTGTAAATCCTCAAGTTTATCTTTATCAGCATCATTAAGGAAACCATCTTGTTTTTGTTTTTTCTGTATAATTTTATCAACTTCAAGTGCGAGATATTGAACATCTCTTTCAAGTTCTTCAATTCGTGCATCCATTAATTTATAAATTAATTCCTTGAATTGGGGTAGTCGATCCTTTTCTGGAGCGAAATAAATATTTAAATTACCTCTATCGGTATCTTCCCAAAATGTTGGTCCAAATATTGATAATAAGAAACATTGGGTTTCAACGTTTCCTCTAAATGTTTTTTCGTCAAAATATGAAATATCATCTAAATAATCTAAGGCAATTTTTTCAGCAAATTCTTCTTTATTAACGGATAAATAAAATAATGCTAATCCAATTTGGATTCGTCGTGTGCCATTGTTTCCACCTAAAATGCCTTTATCAACTTCATCTTTAGAATATCCAGGGGGATTATCTAATTGAAGTACAATTCCTAATAGATGCATTTGGTCTTCATTTGACCAACCTAATTCATGAGCTAAAACTTGACATTTTCTTAATTCAAATGTGAGTGTATCAACAATAAAATATAAACTCGGATTATTTTGGGCATTTTTATATATGTCATTTGCATAAAACTTAAATTTATCATAACAATCTTTAGTTTTATCTACTAAACCTGATTTTGAATATTCTTGAATCATATTAGAATAGTGAAATGCTAAATTATATAAATTTCGAGGTTCATTATTTTTATAGGCATGTTTCATTGCAAATCGAAATAAAGTATTAAACCGAATATTTACATTTGCAATTATTAAATCATTTTTAGCCTTTATACATGTTTTCCCTACATCTACTAATTCTGCAGGAATTAAGGACGCAATATCATATCGGTCATTTTCAATCATTTTAATGTACGCATTTCCTAAAAGTCTAAATACTTTTATTTCATAGAATGTTTGAGATTCTGCCATTTCTTGGTATTGTGATTCAGTATATGTCCTAAAAGTAGCATTGTGGCGGATTGTCTCTGTAAGATGAAAAAACTTAGGATTAAATTGTGGCTTTTCAATTACATATAATTGAATTATTTTAGAAATTTCTGCAATTATTTCAGTTTGAGTCTCTTTAAAATCAACAGATGCGAGTAAATCATCTAATTGGTCTAGCATACCCATGATTTCTTTTTGGTATTCTTCAACAATTATATCACTTTCCATTGAAGCCAGCACTCTATGAGTTTTCATTTCTAAAATAGACTGTTGAATCATTTTAGAAATAGTTGATACAACATTACTTGTTTTGGAATAAAGCAATATATAAAATATATAGGGTAGGGCAAGAATTGAAGCTAAAAATAAATATATATAAGAATTTAAAATAACGCTTGATATTCGGCCTAATGGTTCAAAATAATACATTATTACCATAGCATGTAATGATGCAATTATAAGGAACCAGACATAAATTAAGCTGATCCAATCCTTAACAAATAAATCCATCAATTTAGGTGTTGATTCAGCAGCAATCGCAATAACAATAATCAAAGTACCTAATACCATTGCCAAGACCCCACCCCATATTTCAGGTGCGAAAGTTAAATCTACATTATTATGATAGTCTGATCCTATATTGAATGAAGAATTTAAAAATTCAAATAAATTGGGGGAGAATGAATGGAATAAAATATCCGAAGCAAAAACAATGAAAATTACAAAAATAAACGAAAGTAAATTTCGATATTTAAATTGAAATTGTATTGCCTGAACTAATCTTAATTGTAAATTATTCATATAAATTCATTCTAAATGAAAGAAACTCTTTATACGAATATAAAGAGTTTCATATTTAATGTAGTATATATTATAAAAAAATTAATCTTTTAAATCAACAAATAATGATTTACCTGTATTCATTAAACTAATTTTATCATTCATATTCCATTCACTCACTGCAGTTTCAATCAATTCAATTTCATTTTCATGAATATCATCATCTGCTCGAGCAATATAAGCTAAGTTTTTAACAACCTTAAATAATTCCTTATCGTCGCCGTCATATTTACTATGAACAGATCCTAAAGAAGTTTTATACTGTTCTTTTCTAGCATCATCTGACCCAAGGGATACAAATTTCTCTAAAACAGCATCTTCCATTGATTGATACTCATCATCAGAAACATTTGGTAACATAACTTTCACATTACCTCTCATTGCTTCTTTTTCTGAATCATCTACTTCACCATCTGCTAAAAATGATACACACATGAAGATATAAACTAAATCGTGATCTTGTGACCAATTTGCCATTCTTCGATTCCTTTCGTTTTTATTAATTAAAAATGATTTTATGACTCTCGTCTATTAAATTTTCTGCGATCATTACTCAATCTTCTATCTTGACTACCCCGTCTTTCATTATCAACATTTATCTTTTCTTTTCTTCGATCAATATTTCGCCTTAAATCTTGCCTTCTATCGCTATTTTTTCTATGTTCATCCATATTGAACTCCACTGTAAAATGTTAATTTTGACTTATCCATTAAAACAAATTTAATGTATTTTATCCAATAGACTAAAAGAAAAGAATTTATTTTCAATCCAATTACATCTGAAAATTAATTAATAATTTCAAAACCTACCAAGTGTTTTTAATAAAAATTTTATTTAGAGGGAATTATTTATAACTTATAATTTTATACTAACAATTTAATGTCGATAATTTATGATTAAGAATAAATATGAAATGATAGAAAGTAATAATTAAATGAAAAAAGAAACCCTTGGAAAACTTGGGATTGCAATTATATGTTATTTTATTCTACTTTATTTATTGGTTTTATTTGAAAGTAGTAATAATAATGCTTCAATAAAAAATTTATCAGATGCTCTATGGTATTCCATTGTAACTCTAACAACAGTGGGTTACGGTGATTTTTACCCAATTACGCCATTTGGTAAATTTATTGGTTCAATTTTTGTAATTGCAAGTATGGGGATTTTATTGGGATTAGTGAGTAAAGTAACTGAATATTTTAGCATGATTAGAGAAAGGAAAAAAATGGGATATTATGGAACTGATTTTAAAAATCATATAATAATTTTAGGATGGAATACTTTTGGTTCAGGTGTCGTTTTACAACTTATAAATTCAGGAAATAAAGTAGTTGTATTAACTGATGATAAAAATGATATAGATAAAATCTATGATAAATTTTCAAAAGATTCTATTTTTGTGATATTTTCAGAATTAAAAAACACTAAATCATTAGAAAAAGCCAATATAAATTCATGTCACATGATTTTTATAAATGTGGAAGACGATTCAGATAAATTAATAACAATGCTTAATATTAAAAAAGAATATCCAGATGTCGAATTTTTAGTGACTTTAAATCATTCAGATTTAGATAGTACTTTTCATAGTGCTGGTGTAAATTATGTTTTATCTAAGGATGATATTGCTTCTAAAATGATTGCCAGTTTTATTTTTGAACCGGATGTTGCAGAAATTACAAATGAATTAATATCCTCTGCTGAAACAGAAGATGAATTTGATGTTCAGCAATATTTAGTCACAAATGAAAATCCATTTTTAAATAAAAATTATGGCGAAGCTTTTGCATATTTAAAAAGTAATTTTAATGTAATATTAATTGGATTAAGTAAGTGGAATGGAAAGAAACGTAATCTATTAAAATTCCCTAAAGATGATGTGAAAATTGAAATAAACAACTATTTAATTTTAATTGCAAATGGTGTTGCGGGTGATAATATGGAAGAACTATTTAAAGTCTCTGAAGGTGTTGCGGGAAATTAAAAACTTCAGAAGCCCCTAATAATGGGGCTTCTGTTTATAATTATAATTAATTCCCTAATACAATATCAACCATTACAATAATATCAACAACATTGATTACACCATCATCATTTAAATCTGACGCCCAAGCTTGATATGTTGTAGGCTCTAATTGACCTAATATAAATGCAACAACTGAAACTATATCAGATACATTAATAAGTAAATCATTATTAATATCACCGATCATTCCAGAATTTATATCAACTGAAAGCGAAACAGGGATAATTTGCACAGGTGCTGCATTCGTTGATATTGAAATATATGAAAAATATTCACCTGAAATTAAATTTTCAGCATTTATTGTATAATCTACAATTTCAACATCTCCAGACATAATTTGCCCATTTAAAGAACCCTGTAAATTTAACCAAGACGCTTCTTTCTCAAATACAAGTTGTAATTCATTATGAACATAATTATTATTATATGTTACTTGATGCCCTATCGTACCATTTTCATTTTGAATTCCTATGGTACCTGAATTAACAAGGCCAAGCATTTCTTTATAATTTATTGTTATTTTACCAGAAGGGTTTAAGATTACTTGAAAAGTATAAAGCCCATCATCTGCGCCACTACAATAGGCAATTTCATCAAATGTAATAATAGTTTGATTTGCAGTGGATTGGTAATATACTACCCCACTTCCAACACCTGAACAACCACCTCCACCCGAAATTGGATTTAAATCATCCCAATATGCAAAAATTGCTGGTTGTGGTCCCTCATTTGATGGAATTGCTGTATTCCCCCAAGTTGTATTATCATTTCCAAAGCCAACCCAACCATTGGCATTTACAATTAATGAATTATATAATTCATCATAAAATGGAAATTCAAATGCTATTTCTAATTCATCAGCAGCTTGATCATTATGTGGAAATTCTAGAATTTGACCTTCTTCTGAAATGTCAATCCACTCATAGTCAATTGAAGCTTCTCTGTCTGAATCTGACCAATTCATTCCGAATACATCAGTTTCACCTCCGGGATTTAAGAAATGAGAATGATTTACTGAGTACATTAATATTGAACCTTCGTCACCATCATTTCCAATAATTAGTTGCCCTGAATCCATTTCACCAGAATTTAAATTATAATTTATTTCTGAATCTGAAACATTTAATACAGCAGGAGGCAATGCTTCTCCTGTTTGCGTAGTAATGTATAATGCCGTCCCATCTGAAATTGTCATCCCTGCAGTTGGGTAAGTATTATTAAATGTGTATTCTAATCCAATTAATCCTGAATTATTCTCAATACCAATAGTACAATATGCACCATGAACCGGCCCAGTGTACCACCCACCTAAACTTCCATTGGTTGTATTATTAAAATCTTTATATTGTAATTTAATTTCATTATCAAAATTTGGTAGAACTGAGTTTTGGTACAGAATCGCCTGAAATGTTTCTTGAGAATTTTCATCGAATGTTCGCATATCTGACCATTCAATAACAAATTTACCTGGCTCCAACTCAGATATAGGTGGATAATATTTAGTAAATATTCCACCAAAACTTGAATAATTTATTAAATCATCCCAAAAAACGGCTAACATTGGAGATGGCCCCCCCGCCCCAGGTAAATTATAATTTCTAAAACTACGCATATCTGTTTCTCCAAATGCAATCCATCCATTTGAACAAATCGTAATTACATCGTAATCAATGCCATAAAATCTAAAAGTAAATGGTAAGTCAACAACGACTACTTCATCTTGATTATCACCATTATCCGAGAAATTCAAATCATCACCATCTCCTCCATGGTCTGGGTCTAGTTCAATCCAATCATATATTGGAGCTAAATCATATTCAACATCACCAGAGTCATAAATATAATATCCATAACTATCTGGACCTAATGGATCTAAAGTTGTTACCTGACCTACTTGTAAATTAAATGTCATCGACTGTTCAAAACCATTATCCCCCATTAAATCTAATTTAAATGATGTCATTGAACCATTAATTACGCCTGTCATTACTTCAATTTCTATGGTCGAATTTGGACTTAATGATGAATTCTCAAAAATATTATTCCAATTAATTGTAGAAGTATTTACATTAATCCCTGGAGATAAAGGTGTCAATTCTCCGATTAAATTTCCTGTTTCAAAGCGCCCATTATTGTTTAACACCAATGTTAAAAATGAATTTCCATTTGAAATTAAATTATGTCCATTTCCATTGATTATTAAATTACCAATTTCTAATTTTGAACCAAATACATCAAGACTAACAATAGATTCCCAATTATTTTCACCATCTGAAATTAATAAAGTTAATTCTAAATTTTCAAAATCTTTCACATTAGAATTTATCTCTATTTCAAATGGAGTGTTATTTTCAATAATTTGCCCAATTTCCAAATTTCCAAATCCATAACTTGTACTTGCGTTAGTTATTGTTACCAATTCCGAATTTGTAATTAATTCTACACTCAGATTTTCAATTATTGAATTACCAGTATTTTCAATTGGTAATATAAGAGAAATTGTTTCTCCTGGGTTTATATTACCATCAAAATTCCCAATTATTTCAGTAAATTCAATCATTTCTTCTTTTAAAAACGCAGAAGATATCTCATTTGTAATTTCAAATTCACCTTCAAAAGGAATCATATTCTTCTTTGATACCGTAAGACTTACATTCCCAAGCGAACTATATTCAAGTGGGATTAATACTTCACCATTTTCATCGGTAAATTTAGAAGTAAAAATTTCATCATCCCCTTTTAACAATGTTATTATTGCATTTTCAACGGGTAAACCATTATCATTAAATACGCTCACTGCAATATTATTTGCACCAAAACCAACATATTCAGGATATGATACTACCGGTACAAATGGAGTATCTGTCCATAAATTTAATGATGGATCACCCATTAAATTATGCCAATGACAAAAAATTGAAGTATAAGTCTGTGTTTGACTTAAATAAGAATTAATTAAATGAATCTTACCATAATTTAATGCCTCACCCGCTGTTGTCACTTCATGAGTAAAAATACCCTCAAATAGACCCAGATTAACTGAATTATTAAACATTGTATGTGTTCCTGTTGTTGAAGTACCGATTGCAACAACGCCACCTTTTGGATTTGTTGATGTACCGGCAACTACAAATTTTTCAGATAAACATGTAGATTCATCTCTAAATGAACCTGTTCCACAAGTAATTACCGAAACAAAAGGTAATTTATATCCATTATTCGTATTATTTACATCGGAATTATTAAAACCACTTACACCATAAAAACCACGGTAATTAAAATATAGAACACCATCATTTAATTGATTTCGCATCCAACTTGAATAACTACCATTCCCATAATTGGTTCTGATATCATTAAAATTATTATTAACTAATAATTGTTCAATATATTCATTCGTAATAATGGTTGAAATTCCTGAATCACTTGGGTCACCAACTAATGCTCCTCTTTCAAACCATTCATTTTGACCTTGTAAATTTGTATATGCTTTTTCATATCCAATAATTTTTGCAGAAATTGTTGCCATATCATTTGTACTTCTAACGGGTAATCGACCTAATGCAATATCAGGTATTAAATCAGTTCCATCTAATTGAGTATATGGATGATCTCCTTCCCCATTATAACCTGATTGATATTCTGTATAGGTGGGAATAGAATAGCTACCGGTTGCATCACCAACTAAGCAGACAAATGATGGCGGGTTTTCCCAGTTATCATATGCATTTTGTATATAATTTTTTATACTTGTAGTAGAATTTCCAATTGTTGATAAAGATTCAATAACTACTTCATAACCTCTTTTATGTTTCCATTCCACAAGTTGTTGAAAACTATTATCTTCAGCTATTGAACTACCACAAATAAATAAAATTAAAGGTGGAGTAAAATCGGAAATTGTTCGACTATAGTTTAATACCGTTGCCTCAAAAATTTGGTCGTTAATATTATTTTTAGGAATATTTCTATTTCTAATTATTTCTCTTGAGTTTTCTTTAATTAATCTAATTTCAATTTCATTAAATAATTCAAGGTCATTTGTGATTGGATTATATTGAAATGGTATCACTTCTATTTTAACTAATTCTACACCTCTCATAACAAGTGTTTCTGAAAGTTTTACCATTTCTACAGGAAAAATACTTTGTCTGGTTAGAACTCTATTTAAGCCAGCTTCATGTTTTTGTCTATCTAATGTTAATTCACCTGTTGGTTGAATGGGTTTATTATTTAATATTGTTGAGTTTTTAATTTCATATTCAATTGTATAGTTAAATCCAGGTTCTATTTGAAATAAGGTTGAAAAAACAGGAAGTTCTGGCATTCCCTCTTCAATCACATATCCTGTATATTTATAATCAAATTTATAATTTTCATTTACAGAAGATAATTCAATTTTTCCGAGTGTGAATTGGATAATATTTGAATTATTTAATTCTCCATCATGTGAAAAATGATCCATCATTGAAGAATAGCCAAAAGAGATAATTAATATGAGTGCAAATATTTTTTGCATTATTGTCCTTTCAAATTTATAATTTATATTTAAAACTGTATGTTAAAATTTATTAATTAATATTTCAGTAAATAATTTACTGAATGTTTCAAATTGTAAGAGGGAAATTAAGGATTAAATAAAATGATTTGAACTAAATTTAAAATATCTATAATATTTATTATATTATTTAAATCGATATCACTATATTCAAATTGACTAGAGGTTGGAAATGATTCCAATAAAATGAAATCCACAATTAATAAAACATCAATAATATTTATTTCAAAATCACAATTTACATCACCTAAATCACAATTACTTGTGGAAAATAATAGTGGGAGTTCAATTTGAATATCGATTAGATTATTTCCTTCAGTATTTTCCACATTTATTTCAAAAATGAATTCTTCATTATTTACTTGAATTTTTATGTAGTGTTTTCCATGAAATAAATTGACTTCTTTTTCACCAATATTGTTAGTCAAAAAAGATTCATCAGTCCACCACTGATTAAAAATTAAATCATAGTATGCTTCGGCAGAAGGTTTAGGATTAAAATCTAAATCAAAAATTGCTCCTTCAGGTCGCCAATGAACTTCCTCCCAAAATCCCCATGCAATGACACCATCTAAAGATGGATGTGCAAACATTACTTTATAAAAATTCACTATCCATTCCGCATGTTTTAGTTCATCAGGAGCATTAAAATCAAATTCTGTTATTTTAATTGGGAGATTAAATTGAGCTAAAGGTTCTATCACATTCCATAAATAATCAGCAGAAAAAACAATGTCACCTTCAAAAGTTCCCATATCCGTAGGCTCATCAGAAGTAAATACATGGCCTTGAATACCAATTCCACTAATTGGAATATTCTGATTGATTAAATTATTAATTTGTTCAATATATAAATCTAAAAGCACAGAATTAATAATTCCATATTCATTTAAATAAAATGTAGCATTGGGTTTTACTTCTTTACTCCAAGTAAACATAGAATCAATAATTCCTTCACCAAATCTATCTCTAAAATAATGATTCAATATCATTTCATTATTTACATCAAATTCATTCATGTCTGAATAACGAGATACAATATCAGAAACATGTTCCTTCATTTCAATTAAAAGATTTTCATCTGATAGATTTCTTGCCCAACTTGGCACTTTTGCTTCATTTGCCCAGAAAATAGTATGTCCTCGCATTGGAAGATTATTTTCTAGACTCCAATAATATTTTTCATCTGCATTATCAAAAAGTAAGCTATCTTGATTTGGTTCTACTACAGTCCATTTAAATGACCATTCATCAACAGTAGAATTAAAATATTTCAGCAATGTATCTTCGTATTGTTGTTGAATATTTTCTTCAAAATTTCCAAAATAACCAGATATACAAGTACCAAAAGAAAAATCATGATTTAATTGTTGAATAAAAAATTCATTATGTTGATATGGGTTTCCTATACTATCGGTCAAAATTATTTTTATATTTTCTGTCCTATTCTGAATAATTAATGAATCGATATCTGACCAATTTAATTGAGCAATTATTATATTTAAACTTAATATTAAAAATAAAAAATAATATTTTATTAATTTATCCATTTAATTATTAAATGAACTTTCAATGTTTTTCAAGAAAATATAATTTTCATTATGGGTTAATTTAAATTGTAATGGTGTTAATGATACCCATCCATCGTCAACGCAATGATCATCATTATAATCTTCATCACGAATAACTTTTAATTCACCATCTAATCGAAATGAATTATTGGGTTTATTTTCATGAAAAGCATCAATAAATTTTGACTTCCCCTGTCGTGTAATTTTAATTCCTTTAATATTATTATAGGAAATTGGAGGAATATTCACATTTATTATTGTATTAAAATCTAATTTAATATGAATCATTTTATTAACAATATTTTGCACAACTTGAATTGCAGATTTATATTCTGTTGGAATAAATGATGTAATTGAAAATGCCATCGATGGAATTCCATAAAATGAGCCTTCAACTGCCGCCGAAACTGTTCCAGAATAAATGATATTTTGACCTGTATTTGAGCCTTTATTAATTCCCGACAATAATAAATCAGGTTTTTTATCCATAACTTCATTTAAGGCAATTTTTACACAATCAACAGGAGTACCCGAACAAGTATATGCTTTTATTCCATTTAATTGAACTTCATTTAACTTTATTGGGTCATGAAGTGAAATAGAATGACTAGTAGCTGATTTTTCATTATCAGGTGCTACAATTGTAACTTCTCCTAAATCTTTAACAGATTCATATAAAGCTACTAATCCTGGGTCGTGAATCCCATCATCATTTGTAATTAAAATATTCATTTATGTTATTATTTTTTTTCTATAAATAAAAAAGGGCAGTAAAACTGCCCTTTAAATTTAAAAGATATTTAATTATTTCATTAATATCATTTTTGAAGAAAATTGACCTTGAGGAGTAATTAATTTGTAAATATAAATTCCCGATGAAATGTGTGAATCTACATTCCAATTAAAATTATAAACCCCTGAATTATAAAACCCATTTGCTAATTCTTCAACAATCTCACCATTTGTATTATAAATATTTAATTGAATTCTCATATCTGATGGAATATCAATACTTATATTTGTTGTTGGATTAAATGGGTTGGGGAAATTTTGACTCAGTACAATTTTATTTGGAATTTCTAATTTTTCAAAATCTATTTCATTACCATTTATACCCGATAATAATAATTCAAAATCTTCATTAATTGGATTAATAAATTCTAAAATAATTTCAGATGATGTCGATAAATCTGAAGAATAAAATACCGACATATTATTTGAACTCATTTCTACCCATTTATCACTTAGATTTGAACTAATAATTTCATTTTCAATAAATAACTGAAATCCAGCAATTTTTGAATTAGAAATTATCAATTTATTATTTTCAATTATTACTTCTGCATTCGATTGAGAAAATCCATCATGATTCATAGGTGAATTTGTCAAAATTGAATTAACTAGACTAACGACATCTAAAACATTAATTTGCCCGTCATTTGTTAAATCACCAGCCCACTGTTCATACTCATTAGGTTCATGATTCATTAATATAATATTTACAATTGCAACAATATCAATCACATTAATTTGCCCATCTGCATTTACATCACCATTTAATCCTAATTGCACAATACCAGGAATACCAATAGTTGGAACTGCAATTGCCTCCGCATTTGAGTTTACAATATCATGTAATTCTATTTCTACCTCACCAAAACTTTCTGTCCAAGGAGAAACTTCAAATAACATATCCGCAATATGGTGCTCACCGGGTTCAAGGAAACATCCTTCTAAGCTAAACATTAAGCCCATTAACTGACCATATACTTCTCCAAAATTAGTTGTAAAACATTCAATTGTAGATTCAAAACCAATAGGAATTAATTGTTGTTCACTTCCAGCATAAAATTGTAAGCCAGCAAAAGTTGAATTTGTTTCTAAATATAAAGGAACTCTAATAGTATCAAATGGAGAGGCCATAATACTCCCTACTATTAAATATGCATCTGCTTCATTAAGAGTCATTTCTACATTTAATGAAATTGAATGTTCAATAAACATTTCAACTATCTCTGTATTATAACCTTCAGACTCAAAAACAAATGTATAATGCCCTGCAAATGGTAATATAAACTCAAAATATCCATTATCAAATTCATAAGAGGCAATATGCCATTCACCTTGATAAACTGAAACTAATCCATTATCAACAATACAATCTACAATAACATCTTCCCAACAATGGATAACATTTCCTTGTACAAAAATATCAGTGGGAACTTCAGAATAAAATAGGAAATTAATTTGTTCTTCATGTCCAGGGTTTACCAATACATCGTGTGTGAGTGTTTGGCCATCTTCCATTGTAGCTGTAACAAGATATTGGCCAGGATCTACTAATAATTCATACATACCCATTTCATTTGTATGCATTTCATATATATTATTTACTCCACCCGTTACATTACTTTGAGCTACAATTTGAACACCACCCACTAATTCTGCAATATCACCATAAATATAAGTTACAGAACCATATATCACACCATTTTCGTTTATTGGATCTCCAATACATGCAATATTACTCGGAAGTGATTCATCTCCATCTATTTCTGCAGTTACCTTAAAACATCCTGCAGTTTGAACAAAGTCACCTAAAACCATATCATAGGAATAATCAAATGTATCTCCAATTAAATCCCATTCTCCATTTGGATTTAAATCATTTAAAAAATATACTTTAAAATTAACAAATAATTCTGGTATCATAGCGTACGGATATTCCCAAGTTAAATGTGCTGTGCCACCTAATGATGTATCATCCAAGACCTCTACGGTTAAATCAACAGGAGGTGGAACTTCATAAACCCACGAATTAAAATGAAAATTCTGTTCAACTTCATGCCCTTCATTAATGGCTACATCAACTGTAATTGGTGCAAAATTTGCATCATCTATATTTGAATGACATGTTACACTATAAGGTGAATTTTGGGCAGGTAATTCAATTGAGTAAAACCCATTCTCATTTGAATGTGTTTCATAAGTTTCAACAATATTCGCACTTGTAAATGAATTTATTAATATGGTTGCACCACTTACTAACATTTCAGGTCCACTTGGAGAATATTGTGCAGATACATGTCCAAATAACACACCATTCAACATATAATCATCTAATGGATTTAAATAAATATCATATTGTAATGGTTCACATTCAAGTGTGTTATCACATCCAGGAAATGCAATTTCATTCTCATATCCCTCATAGCCTTCAGCTTCTACTGAGATAAAAGAAGCTTCAAGAGCTATTTCACCAAAACTAAAATATCCATCATCTCCAGAATGACCTTCAGCTAAGATTTCACCATTTTGGCTATGTAATAAAATTAATGCACCACCAATCGGAGCTGAATCTGTTATTGAAGAATTATTACTTGCAATATAACCGAATAAAGTTAATTCTTGATTGTGCTCTGATAATTGGAAAGTAATATTTGCTCCATTTGCTCCAACTTCAATAATTTCAGATTGTGATACCCACCCATCTGCTGAACAGGAAACATGATATGAACCAGATGGTAATTCAATTTCAAAGAACCCATCATCATTTGAAATACCTTCATAAATTGGGTCAATTGGAGAATTTATTAAAACAGCTTCAATAATTGCGCCTGCAATTGGACAACCAATAGGACCTCCAAGACAACCATTCCCAGCAATGACTTGCCCACTTAATACCGTCGGAGTTATATTAACATGATTTAAAGTAAAATTGACCTCATATTCTGTCACATCTGAATTAAATTCTAATGTGAAATCTTGAGTTTCAAATCCTTCAGCGATACACTGTAATGCTACATGATTTTGATTAGGTGTTAAATAAATTGTCCACTCATATAATCCTTCTTCATTTGTGATTACCGCAGAATTCATATAATTATTTTGAATAATTGCACCATGAACAGGTGTTAAAACTCCATTAAAATGTGTATTAACTTGTCCAAATATTGTTATGTTTTGTGCAGAAGATTGTGAAATTAATAATGAAAACAGAAGTGTAAACATTAAAGAATGTTTATTAATAAATTTATTATTCATAATATTGCCCTTTTAAATTGTAAAATTAAATGAAAATCATACCATTAAATTAATACTAATAATTTGTATTCAATTTTACATGTTACAAAAATTTACATTTAAAGGGCTGAAAAATAATTTTGCGGAAATGGAAAAACTGCTTAATATAAAAGCAAAGAAAGGAAAATAAAATGTTCAGAAATGAAGAATTGATTGATGAGTTGTTATAAAAGATGGTAGAATTACAAAAGAAAAGATTTCCATCATTGTTGATAAAGCTAAACTAAAGTATTAAATAATTGAAACAGGTAAAATGATTGAAGGGATATTTGTAAATCCAGGAGAATCCAAATTCTCATATTGAATATTTAAAAGAAATTGTACCACATTTGCAAACACTTAACAGAAATAGGCTTAGGGATTTAATTCATTTATTGATATGTGAGATTACCATAAAGAAGCCTTCCTCCCCCGACGGTAAATGGCATATAAAAATAAGCCCCTGGAGTTATGATCCAAGGGCCTATATTCTCGATGTGTTAACAGGTTCGTGTTACCAACCTGGGTTGCTCCGGTTCAGGGACTCGAACCCCGGACACGCGGATTAACAGTCCGCTGCTCTAACCAACTGAGCTAAACCGGATAAAATGCTTTCACTCAAAGCCTAATAATTTAAAGATATTTTTTTAATCTAAAATAATAAAATCTTTTATTTATATATTTATTTTTCTTAAAAATATCGTAACATTTTTTTAAACAATTTAATTAATTCTATTCTGTTACAATTCTATTACATTCTGGTTACATAATTGAAATATAAACTTATATAATTTATTATTTAAAATTAATATGGAATTAATTTTTAATTAAAACATTTACTAAAGGAAAAACATGAAAAATTTAAAATTCATCATTTTATTATCTTTTATATCAATAATATTTACAAAGGAAAATAAGTTTGAATTAACAGAGGATAATTTAAAATTAAAGTTTAGTTTAGGTGAGTTACAAATTTCTACTCAAAATTCATTTTCAAATATTAAATCAGATGGATATGGTTCTATTTCATTAAATGGTGTGCCTGACTTACCAATATATTCTACAATGTATCAACTAACTCCAGGCAAATTAATTAATGTTAATTTTACTGTAATTGAATCTCATATTTTAGAAAATATTAATCTTAAATCATTTAATTTAAATAAAGAATTTGACCAAAATATAAAATTTGAATCTTCTAATAATTTCCCTAATGAGAATTTATTATTGACTTCTCCTCAAGTTATGCGAGATTTAGAATTTGTTAAAATTAGTTTAATCCCATTTTTATATAATTCAAATACTTCAACCTTAGAAATATTTGATGAAATTGAGTTTGAAATCACTGAAATTGACGACCCAAATTATAATTCTAATATAATATCATCTCCTTCGCAAATATTTGAAAATTTATATCAAGATTTAATACCAAATTATTCGTCTAGAGAATTAGATGAATATCAAGATCCTACAATTTTATATATTTGTGGTGGGTCTTCCGAAAACAATTCTGATTTTCAAGATTTAGTTGAATGGAGACGACAAAGAGGATTCACTGTTTATACAGCATCAACTTCATCAATTGGAACTTCTACAACATCAATAAAAAATTATATTCAAAATGCATATCAAACTTTTGATCCTGCACCAGAGTATGTTGCATTAGTTGGTGATGTGGGTGGTTCATATAATATACCAACTTTTGAAGGTGACAGCTATGGATTTGGACATAATACTTATGGAAATGCATGTGAAGGAGATCATCCATATTCACAATTAAATGGAAATGATTTGTATCCAGAAGTATTAATTGGTCGGCTATCTGTGAGGACAACGAGTGATTTATCTACTGTGGTAAGTAAAATTATTACTTATGAAAAAGCTACTTATATGGATTTTATGCAAAACTATTATGAAACTGCATCTTTAGTCGGGGACCCTTCTTCATCAGGAAATTCATGTGCAATTACAAATGAATATATTGCAGAATTATTAACTAACCACGGAGTAGATGATGTTAGATTAAAAACTTCAGGGGGAAGCTATGATTCTTGGATGAGAAATAATCTTGCTGATGGCGTACTCTTTTTTAATTATCGAGGATATTTAGGAGTAAGCGGATTTACTTCAAGTGATATTGATAATGCGTCAAACGGATTTATGCTACCTTTTGCATCGGTTTTAACATGTGGAACAGGTTCATTTTCTGAAGACAATGCAAGTTTATCAGAATCATTTTTTAGAGCAGGAACACCTGCAAATCCTAAAGGTGCTGTAGCATCTGTAGGAACGGCAACATGGAATACACATACTCTTTTTAATAATATTGTAGATATGGGAATTTATGATGGTCTTTTTGCTAAAAAATTAAGCACTGCAGGAGCAGCATTAGCAAATGGAAAACTTGCATTAGATATGACTTACCCTGGAAACCCTGACAATTGGATTTCAGCATTTACACATTGGAATAATTTAATTGGAGATCCATCAACTCATTTATGGACTACAACTCCAAAATTATTTTCAGTTTCACATGTAGAATCAGTATCATTTGGGACTAATTTTGTTGAAGTATTAGTACTTGATAATAATGGAGACCCACTAAAAAACTCACGAGTAACATTATATAAATCTAATGAAGTATTTAGTAATTCATTCACGGATGATACTGGAATAGCATTAATTTCATTAGATTATACCACAAGTGGTGATATTTCTTTAGTCGTGACGGACCAAGGATATAAACCATATGTTTCAACGCTTACAATTGAAAATGCGTCAGGTGGCGTAGTTAATTTAAACTCTAATGGTACTATTGCATTAAATGATAATGGAAATAATAATAACTTATTAAATCCTGGAGAAACAGTTGAGTTATCAATTCCAATACAAAATTTTGGTAATAGTAACGTAAGCGATTTATCCGTATCATTATCAACAACTTCAGACAAAGTTACTTTAATTAATAATGAATTATCCTATAGTAATTTGAATGCGGGTGAATCTACAGAATTAAGCGGTTTATCTTTCAGTTTAGATTCAAGTGCCAAGCATAATGAAGATTTAAAATTATTAGTTCAATTTTCAGACGGACAAAATCAATGGAATTCTCAATTAAATATTGAGGTTCATGGATTTGACTTAGAAATTGTAAGTTATTTATCAGATGATGAATCAGCAATAAATCCCGGTGAAAATCAAGGAATAAAAGTTACTTTATCAAATATAGGGTCTATTTCAAGTGATAATATAATTGGTACATTAACAACTGAAAATTCTGAAATTAATGTGATAAGTTTTAATGTAAATTGGAATTCTATAAATGCTGGTGGATTACAAGAATCTTCAGGTTCGTTTATATTAGAAATTGATAATACGGTATTAAATGGAACAGATGTCCCATTTACCCTTTTATTAGAATCTGATAATGGTTTCAGTAAAGAGGTATATTTTAGTATATCAATTGGAAGAATAATGGATACTGACCCAACAGGACCTGATGAATATGGATATTTTATTTATGATTCAAATGATGATTTATTTGATTTAGCCCCAGTTTACGATTGGATTGAAATAAATCAAACAGGTCAGAATTTAAACTTAAATGACAACGGAAATGGAACATGGAGTGGAAATGGTCCAATTGCTCATGTCAATCTACCCTTCTCTTTCAGCTATTATGGAATTAATTATAATGAAATAACGGTTTGCACAAATGGTTGGATATCATTTGGTACCTCTGAATCAGAAGCATTCCGTAATTATGAAATTCCAGGAGCAGGTGGACCTCCAACAATGGTCGCTGTTTTTTGGGATGATTTAAAAACAAGCAGTGGAAATGTTTATACATTTGCTGAACCAAATAATGAATATTTTGTAGTTGAATGGTCAAATATGAAAACTTATGACCAAAATTCAACAGAAAATTTTCAGATAATTCTTTATAATAACCCTGTATTGCCAAGCGGTGATGGTGAAATGAAATTGCAATATAAAACATTTAATAATACTTCTAATGGAAACTTTAGTTCATATCCTCCAACACATGGAAGTTTTTGTACAATTGGAATAGAAAATGAATTAACTGATATTGGTTTGCAATATACTTATAATAATAATTATTCTGAAGGTGCATCTCAATTAGAAAATGAAACTGCTCTTTTTATAACAACTCGATCACCAATACCATTACCAATTCCTGAAATGACCTTTAATTACGATAATATGGATTTCACTCTTAACTTAGGTGAATATTCGTCATCTTCTATGACAATTTCAAATACAGGAGAAGAAGAATCAGTTCTATCCTATTCGGTGACCAAAACGGGTGTTACACCATTTGAAGTTATCGGAGGTAATGATAATTATGGACATGTGTGGAGCGATTCAAATATTGATAATGTAATTGAATATGAATGGATAGATATTGATGGTATGGGAACACAATTAGTTTTCCCTCATAATGATGTTGCAGATTCTCCAATAGATATTGGGTTTGAATTCTCATTTTATGGTGAGAATTATACGCAATGTATTGTAAATCCAAATGGCTGGATTGGTTTTGGTGAAGATAATACGGCATTTAGTAATTTAAATATTCCTTCAATTTCAGCACCAAGACCTGCGATTTTTGGTTTTTGGGATGATCTTAATCCAATAAGTACAGATCCTGCGGGTTGTCCTGAAGGAATTGGAAATGTATTTTATTATTCATTTGATGATAAGTTAGTTGTATGGTTTGATCATGTAAGTCGATGTTCTTCAACTCCTGAATATACAGGGAATTTTGATTTTCAATTTGTACTACATCAAAATGGTGAAATTGATTTGAATTATAGAGAAATGACAGGGAATTTAACTAGCTCTACAATTGGTATTCAAAATAGCTCAGGTACAGATGCGATTGCCGTTGCCTATGATAGTGAATATGGGCAATCTGGGAAATCATTAAAATTCAAAACTCTTGATGAAGTTGACTGGTTAGTTCTTGAAGGTGAATTAATGGGTGAATTAGCATTTGGAGAAAGTTCAACAATAAATGTAATTGCTGAATCTACTGATTTACCATTGGGTGATTATTTTGCTGAAATATTACTTTCTTCAAGTATTCAACCAACAGTAAATATTCCAGTAACTATGTCTGTTATGGATAATATGTTAATTGGAGATATTAATTTTGATGGGCAAATTAATGTAACTGACATCGTATTATTAGTTTCTTACATTTTAGGTGATACTACTTTTGACGAGGGGCAACTATTAGTTGCAGATGTAAATATTGATTCAAATATCAATGTTGTAGATATAGTTCAATTAGTTTCAATTATTTTAAATTAAGAAATTTTCTATTATAAATAGAGGTAAGATTTTTCTTGCCTCTATTTATCTCTTTATATTTTCTTCATAAATTGAAATCCAATTATTAACCGTCATTTTTTGAGTTAATTTAGCAATTAATTCAAAAGGAATATTTTCTGGTTTCTTAAATCGGATACAACTCTTCCCCATATCTAATTTTGTATTACAATATTTAGGATATTCATCAACAAACCATTTTAATAAATCAGGATTTGCATAAATTCCCATATGATATAATGCTATAAAATGCTTTTGTGATGCATAATTTATAAAAGGTAATGGTAATTTAGGATTACAGTGATAACCATTTGGATAAATAGAATGAGGAACAACAAACCCTGGCATACCATAATTCATCATTGACTCAAAACCTTTTGGTATATTATCAGAAATTGTTTCATGTAATTTTGTTACCGACTCAATTCTATCTACAGGAAGATTTTTTAAATATTCGATAACTGTATTTGCATTTGATTGCATTTTTTATGCTTCTGATTCTAAAATAATATTTACAATTAATAAAATATCTAATACATTAATTTGTTCATCAAAATTTAAATCAGAATTATTATCATAACTATTTGTTAAGATGAAATTTACAGTAGCGATAATATCCAGTACATTTACAATATTATCATTATTCACATCTCCCTGAATAGAATCGTCCATATCCAAAATACATCTTATACAATTTCCATCTGCTCGCTCCCGATTTCCCATAAATGCATTACTTGAACTAATTCCCATTACTCTACAGGACGAAGATCCATCCAAGGTACTGGTTCTGTATCCTGCGAATGTACCAACATTTCCAATTTGACCACTCATTCTGCTCCTTGCTCCAGTAAGCGTTAATTTAAGAGGAGAAAGGAATGCTCCATTTGCATCGTTAGATGTCCAACTTGATCGTTCTTCTTCAAATTCTTCTTCAGTTGGTAATCTGAATCCTGCAGGACATGGATTGTTAATTCCTGTAGTTCCTTGCCATAAATTGTCGTTAGGAGGATTTCTCCAATCCGAATTAGCTAAAATAAAATTAGAATGTCCCGGATTATCAGTATTAGATAAAGTGTTTACAGTTTGAGAAGATCTTGATTCATGACCATCAGAATTTCTTCCCCATTGATATAGATCCCCGTAAGCATTTGCATCCGTGGATGAAGTTGCAACCTGTGCTGCACCTAAATTTTTATCCATCCAAGTTCTGCCCGTTATTGGATTCGTTACTGTTTGAGCCATCAAAAAGGCTGAAATGCCAATGGTGGAAAATAAGAAAATTGAAATGAGTTTGTTTATTTTTAAGTTGGAAGGCATATAATTTCTTTCTTTATGATTATTTAATTTTCTACTATTATTAATAATTATTCTCCTAAAATTATATTAACGATAGAAATAATATCTAAGACATTGATGAAACTATCTGAATTTATATCCGCATTATTATTGTATTCATTTGAGAGTATTAAATTAACGGCCATTAGAATATCTAACACATTTACAATTCCATCACCATTTACATCTCCTTGAAGTAAAGTAATTATATTTGATAGTTCATAACGGAAAACACCTTGGTTATGTGTGGCAGCTATAATATAATTATCATTCAATTCAAGATCAAAGACAGTAAGGTCGGTAAGTCCATCATTTATAACCGACCAATTATCACCATTATCAAGTGAATAAAAAACGCCCGCACCTGTTGATCCTGCAACAATTAATTGGTCGTTTATTGCAAAACCTCTATAAGCAGCGCTTGAAATACCATTCGTTAGTAATTCCCAATTATTCCCAAAATTTGTAGATCTAAAAACACCAGTACCATTTTGCCCACCTGCAAAAAGAATATTACCTTTACTTTGAATTGCTCTAAAATTAGAAGAAATACTTCCATTATTAATAGAAGACCAATTTTCTCCCCAATCGGTACTTTTAAAAAGGCCATCACCGATCGTTCCAACAAACAATGTATCTTCTATATTGGTAATACATCGAACATCATATCCAGATAAACCAGCAGCAGTCCAGTTTTCACCTAAATTATTAGACATTGAAACGCCAAATGGTCCGGTATGAAATAGTCGCGAATTTACTTTAATTAATGCATGAGTTAGTCCACTTGTTAATCCATTGCTTTTTGGAATCCAGGAATCGCCATTGTTATCACTCCTAAATACTCCTTGACTTGTCCCAACATAAATATATAATTCATCATAAGTATAAGCCCGAGAAGGACCATTTGAATCATTGCCATTATTTGATGTTTGAAAGCTAAAGGCTTGATCTGAGGAACGATAGGTGCCAGTTGCACCACCTGCAAAATCAAAATTGTTATATGATATAACCGCTTGCATATCAAGGCCTTCAGTACCCTCAGATTGGGTCCATTGACTATATCCAAAAGATATAGCTAATATTAGGATGGATTTTTTTAGTTTATTCAAGTTGTATGTCGTCAGATGGTATGTGACATAATCGGTTAATTTTAAAAAGATACATTTCATAAATTTTACTCCTATTAATTTATTGTAAAAAGGTCTGAGGGGCAACGCTCATTAAAAGTTAACTAAAAGTTAATTTATATTTTAAAATTAATTCTAAATCATGATGACCGTCATTAGATATTTGATTCTAAAATAATATTTACAATTAATAAAATATCTAACACATTAATTTGTTCATCAAAATTTAAATCAGCATTTTCATCAAATTCATTATCTAATATTAAATTAATTGTAATTATAATATCTATGACATTTGTTAAATCATCTCCATTAAGATCTCCAATAATAATAAAATCAGTAGAACAAACATGGTCATACATAAATTCACTTGTAAACTGATTTACAAAATCCATATCAGAAATAAAATCACAATGTCCACCCCCAATATCTGTAAAAAGAGCAGAGGCATTGCCTAATTCTATCATACGGTTATGGATTGAACCGCTCCCTTCCGTATAGACTCCAAGTAAATTTATTCCTCCTTCAAAAGGGATAGTTGCATCAAGTGTTCCATGTAGACTGACAATAGGAGAGTCATTTTCATCAATCCAATTTACATCACCAATACCACCACATAAATTAATTACACCGTGAATTTCAGAGCTAAATCCTGGATTTCCACTTTCACCTTCAATTCCTCCTGCACTATCTACAATATTTAATATTAATTCTGGAATTGCATCATTCTCACTTAAATATGCAGAATGAATTGTAGCTATTGATCCCGCTGATGTGCCACCTCCATAAATTCGTGTTGGATCTAATTTGTATTCATTTCCTTCATTCATACTTTTTCTAAAATACCGTATTGCTCCTTTAAAATCGTGTACCCCCTTTACTACCGCTGAATATACATTTTCTTCTGAATTATCAATTGCTAAAGACGGAGTTAGACGATAATCTATTGCTGCTGTAACATAGCCACGCTTTGCATAACCTTCACAAAGTGCTACAATATCTGGAGATGTTCTATTACCATACATAAATGCACCACCAAATAAAAATATCGCGAGTGGACGGTTTTCTAATTCATCATTTATTGGCTGATAAACATCCAAATACAATTGTTCCGTTGTAGGAAAACCCCAAGTATCATTTACATTTTCACCATATTCTATCCAAGTTTCTACTTCAATTTCAAAAATTTCTTCAAGATAGCGATTATCTACACAATCTTGACTTACTAAAAATGTAAAGCTAATTAAAAAAATGATTTGTTTAAACATTTTAATTTCCAATCATAATATTTTTAAAAGAAGGAAGTCTGTAATAATTACACATTCATCCTGATTAATTAGATAGTGCAAGTTTTTTGGATATAAATTCATTTAAACCCAATATTTAATTCACAAGACAATAAATAATTTTAGAAAATTTATGTTTGCAAATATATAATACATTATCTTTCGCTACTTTAATAATTTACGAATATCAATTTATTTCAGAAGCCTTTTTACTGAATAATTTATTGTATATTATCGTTTATGGATTTTTATTAATATTATTATTTAACAATTAGTGAATTAGGAAATTATATCAATGAACATGTTTCCGAAATGGCTGGAATGTTAGATAGAGAACAAACACCTGAATTACAAACAAATAATAAAAATAGAGTATTGATAAAATATTAAAGTTGATAAAAAAGCCTCATAAATTGTGAGGCTTTTTTATTTTGCGGAAGCGTGTGAGAATCGAACTCACCAAAGACATTTCTGCCCCTCAAACAGCTTTGAAGACTGAGGTGTCCACCAGGAACACATTCGCTTCCAATTTTAAATAAACAATAGTAAACTGTCTTTTATTTACCAAAAACAATTACCTATTCTAACTTTCTTAAGTAAGTTGTGATTGCTAAATCCTTTTTAATTTTTTTCTGTATTTCCCCTGCTTCTTTTTTAGACTGGTAATAACCATATCTAACTGCAAAAAGTGTTTTACCATTTACATTTATTTCATCAATTCGTAATTGATATCCTGATTTTTTGTATTTATTAATGGATTGATTCGCATTGATTTTTTTGCCAAATGCACCGATCTGAATTGTAAATTTACCTTTAGGTTGATAATTTACCGTTTCAATTTTTGAAGAAGATGATATTTTTTTATTGGATGAAAAATTAGCAATGTTATTATTTGCCCATTCTAAAATATAATTAGCAGAATCAGGACGTCCTAAATTTAAATATGAATTAATTATCAAAGAGATTGAAGGTGAAATATAATCGGATGTATCATATTTTTTAATTAAACTCTTTAATGGCTCTATAGCAAGATTAAATTCATTATTTACAAAATGAAAGTTTCCTTTTTTATACAAGAATACCGGTGCTAAATGACCAGATAAATCTGTTAATTCTATTTTAGAAAAAATGTGAGCAGATTCATTTCCATCAATTATCATATAACCATTTAAAAATTGAAAATCAGGTTGATTTATTTCTCTTTCTGATAAATTTTGAATATATCGGTTCACATAATCTAAATTTCCAGAAATTACATGCTCTCGCAAAGATTGAATTGGATATGCTGAAACAATTGTGAATACCATTATTAAAAATGGCAATATTAATTTCATGCTTGAATTGATGTTCCTTTTGGACTATTTTTTTCAAGCCAATCAATATCACCTTTCACATTATGTGAATTCATTTGCTGATAAACTTCTTTCATAAACAATGAAATTAAATTATCACAATCTTTCCGAACTTCATTTAAATCACCTTTATAAGTTGAAAGTTTTAATCGAATTACATTGGCAATTAATGAATCAGGCTCTTTTTCAATTGCAAATGAAATCATATCAATAGCTTCTTTACGACTACCTTTCTGATTATAAAAATCAGCAAGCGAAGAAATTGCATCTACGTTATCTGCATCATTTTTTAGAATTTTCTTAAGTACTTCTTCAATTTCATTAAAGCGATTTAATGCAAAAAGCGCATCTTTTATTTTAGGTAATACTAACCATGATTGCTCCGACTCTCGTTCTGTAAATTGAACCCACATTGGAATAGCTCTTGCTAATTGCTGTTTTGCTAATTGAACAAATTCAACATATTCTTGTTTTTCATCTTGAGTCTGAAACTCTTTATCATCAATATCCATTGCTTTTTTATATGCAATTTCACTTTCATCTGCAAAAGAATTTCCTAAAAATAAATATCCAGAAGATAAATCTGAATCAATTTTCAAGCTGTCTTCCAATAATTCTCTAGATTTTTGGAACTCTTTATTTTTTAATGCAATTCGGCCTTCTTGAATTTTATATAATCCAACAAGGTGTGAATCTTGTGTTTTTGTTACTTCTTGATATTGATGCAAATATTCACTGGCTTTCCCCCAGTTTTCTTTCTTTTTATAAAAATCGATTAAATGAGATAAAGCCCATTCACTCGTTTTATTTAAGTTTAATATATTTTCTGCTTCAGAAATTGCATTTTCTAAATTTCCTAAATCAGCATAATCAAGGGATAAATTCTTGTGAAGTTCAATTTTTTCAAAGGTTGTAATTTTTGAACGAATTGTTAAATTTTTATGAATCTTTAACGCTTGGGTTGGATTACCACCTTCACGAATTACTTGTCCTAATTTAATATAGGCTTTTACATTATTGGTATCATGTTGAACTATTGTTTTGAAATGTTGATACGCTTCTTTTCGTTGTCCTGAAACTAATAAGTCTAATCCTTCAGAATAAGATTCTTTAAGTGAAGATTTACTCCCCGGCCGAAGACTGATATAATAATAAACTCCCCCACCAATCGCAATTAAAACTAATAATATTAATAAAGGAGTATTCATAATTCTATATTTTCAGAAGCGTCTTTTATTTCAATATCATCTGATATTGCTTGATTTCTTAATGTATCTAATTCAACTTGTAATTTTCGTTTTTCGGACTTTAATGACATAATTTCAGTTTTATGAGAAATAATTTGAATTGCGGATAATAATAATCCGATTATTGCACCCGTAAGAAATGATAATGCAATAATTACAGGTAATTTTAATGTAACTTCTTTTCCATAATAAAGCCAAATTGTTAAATCATCAGGGTTAATTACCTGGTTTTGATATAAAAAAAATGCAGCTCCGACTAAAATTATAATACCTAATAGTGATTTTATTAATCTCATTTAATTCTCTCTCTGTCCAAATAATGTGATGCCTCGTGCATCGGTGATTAAAACTTTAATAATATCTTTAATTGATTCATTAGATTTATCAAAAACAACCCATGTATTTCCATTTGTACGCCCAGCCCATTGATGTTCAGATTTTTTGCTTTCTTTTTCAACAATGACTTCTTGTACAGTACCAACCAATTTTTTATTTGCAATCAAGGTCTTTTCTTTTTGTAATAAAATTAATGACTCAAGTCTTGTTTGTTTAATATTTTCATCAATTTGGTCTGTATATTCGGATGCTTTTGTACCGGGTCGTGATGAATATTTAAACATAAAAGCACTATTAAATTCAACTTTTTCTATTACATCTAAAGTCTCTAAAAATTCATCATCGGTCTCACCAGGGAATCCTACAATTACATCTGTAGATAATGAACAATCAGGCATATATTTACGAATTTTATCGACTAAATTTAAAAACTCTACTTTCGTATAAGTTCTATTCATTCGCTTTAAAATTCGATCAGCCCCAGCCTGTAATGGTAAATGAATGTGATTACAAATATTGTCAAAATCTTTCATTACTTGTAACAAATCATCATCAATATCTTGAGGGTGCGGTGAGGTATAACGAATACGCTTAACACCGGGTATTACTGCAATTTCTTTTAATAATTCAGGAAATGCACCTTCTGGAGTTCGATATGAATTTACATTTTGACCTAATAGTGTAATTTCAATAAAACCCTCTGCTACACATTTTTTTGCTTCTTCAACTATACTTTCTATTGAACTACTTCGTTCTCGCCCTCTTGTAAACGGTACAATACAAAAAGTACAAAACTTATCACATCCACGCATTATAGAAATCCATGCATTTATTCCTTCATTTCTTGATGGATATAAATCTTCATACACTTCAAATTTTGATAATTTTGTATCAACAATATTGTTATTTTCTTGAGTTCGAGACTGAATTAATTCAGGAATCCGTCGATATGAATCTGGACCTAAAATCACATCAACAAATGGTTTAGATTCTAATAATTCATTTTTTAAATTTTGAGCCATACACCCTAATACACCTAGAATCATTCCGGGTTTTTTCTTTTTCAAATTATGCAAATTTGACAATCGATTATGTACAGTTTCTTCAGCCTTATCTCGTATAGCACATGTATTTAGAAAAATAGCATCTGCAATTTCAATATTTTCTGTTTTTTCAAATCCTGAATTTTCTAATTGAGTTGCGACAAGTTCTGAATCATATACATTCATTTGACAACCATAGGTTTCAATGAAATACTTCTTATTAATTGAATCTAATTTATTATGCAATTCTATTGAATTATTTTCCAAATCTTATTTAATTATTATTTTATTTTGAATGATGATTAATAATAAAATGATTATAAATTTAAAATGTAAAGATATATAATCATTATTTACATATAGTTGAAATTCAACCTTTTTATGTACTTATAATTTAAAAAGATTTATTAATTGAATTTCAATCCAATTCTAATATGGATAAAATAGAAGAAAAAATATCTTCTCTTGATTTCAATCCATTTATAACATGCACGCGCTTATTATTAGATTTAGCAATTTGAAGATAACCATTTCTAACTTTATTAAAAAATTTATACCCCGAAGATTCCATTCGATCTAAACCATTTTGTGAAAGTCGTAGCTGACTTTCTTCTACAGAAATATCTAAATAAAATGTAAACTGGGGAATAACTTTTTGTATTGCAAATAAATTAATATTTTCCAATTTTTTTATATCCATTCCCCGACCATAACCTTGATATGCAATCGTACTATCGATAAATCGATCACAAATAACAATTTTATCTTCATTTAGAGCAGGAATTATTATTTCATTAATTATTTGCGCTCTAGCAGAAGCAAAGAGTAAAGACTCTGTTTCAGATGCAATTTCTGTATTTCTTGGATTTAATAAAATATCTCTAATTTGTTCAGAAATCGGTGTACTACCCGGCTCTCTTATCGAAATATATTTTATTTCTTGAAAATCAAACTTTTCTTTTAATAAATTTATTTGAGTTGTTTTACCACACCCATCTATTCCTTCAAATGAAATAAGCATTCTAAAGAATAAATCCTTCTTTTGCGATAATTAACACAAATTCACCTTTTGCTTTTTTATTTTCATATTTATCAATTAATTCAATAATTTGTTTCGTTTCAACTTCTTCAAATTTCTTTGTTAATTCTCTAGAGATAGAAACAAAACGATTTCCTAAATAATTATGAATATCTATCAATGTTTTTAATATTCGATGAGGAGATTCATATAAAATAATTGAGCAATCCAATGTTGATAAAAATTCTAATCTTGTTTTACGCCCTTTTTTTTTGGGTAAAAATCCATCAAAGAAAAAACTATCTGATGGTAAACCCGAAATTGATAGGGCTGATATTCCAGCGTTTGCACCTGGTATTGTTCTTATTTTTATATTTTGCTTTTGTGCTTGCCTTACAATTCTAAAACCAGGATCAGATATACAAGGAGTTCCTGCGTCGGTTACTAAAGCAATTGATTTCCCATTTTGAATTTCATTACATAATTCAATTGCTCTTTCAATTTCGTTCCATTCATGATAAGAAACCATTTTAGAATCAATTGCGTAATGATTTAAAAGCTTTTTAGTTTGACGCGTATCCTCAGTAGCAATGATGTCAACTTCATTTAATAATTCAACAGCACGGAATGTTAAATCCCCTAAATTTCCAATTGGGGTTGCAACAATATAGAGGATTCCCATCAGTTATTTCAAACAATTCCCAAGAGATTCTTTTGTGATTTCAATTGCTTTGTCTAAATCTTCTTTTGTCACATTTAGATGAGGTCTGAAGCGAATTGATTGATCACCAGAAGGTAATATTAATAAATTATTTTTCATCATTTCAGCCCATGCATCATCTCTTTCCGTTCCTGACGGTAAATCAAATGCACAAAATAATCCTAATCCTCTTGCATTTGTAACAAATCCAGGGAATTCTACCATTAAACCTTTAATTTGTTGAAGTAAATAATCTCCCATATCTTTTGCATTTTCAACTAAGTTTTCATCTTTTATAATTTCTAAAATTGCTTGGAACCTGACCATATCAACTAAGTTTCCACCAAATGTAGAATTTATTCGACTTGACTCAGTGAAAACATTATTATCAACTTCTAAAATTCGTTCGCCAGCAAGAACCCCACAAACTTGAGATTTTTTACCAAAAGCAATAATATCGGGTTTAACTGAATAATGTTCATGAGCCCACATTTTGCCGGTAATTCCTAATCCTGTTTGAACTTCATCAAAGATTAAAAGCATATCATTATCATCACATAATTCTCTCAATGCGACAAAGAACTCATCTCTAAATTGATTATCTCCACCTTCACCTTGAATTGGTTCAATTAAAATTGCAGCCATCCCATTTGGATCATTTTCGATTGCCGATTTAATTTGATTTAAAGCAACTTCTTCAGCTTTTTTTACATCGTTTAAAACAGATTCAGTAATTGGAAATCGTAAATATGGATTATTAATTCGAGGCCAATCAAATTTAGGAAAATACATTGTTTTTCGAGGATCCGTCGTATTTGTTAATGACAAAGTGTATCCACTTCTTCCATGAAATGCCTGTTTAAAATGGATAATCTTTGTATCTATTTCTGTAATGCCTTTTTCCATATTTCTTCTAACTTTCCAATCGAATGCAATTTTTAATGCATTTTCAACTGCAAGTGCACCGCCTTCAATAAAAAAAGCATGTTTTAAATAACTTGGAATTGCAATTTCATTAAATGTTTCTAAAAATTCAGCAAACATTGTATTATAAACATCTGATAATGTTGGTTTATGAATTGCAGCTTTTGCTAATTTATCTTTAATTGCATGAATTTTTTGATGATTATAACCAACTGCTCCAGAAGCAAACATTGAAAACATATCCAAGTATTCTTTTCCATCTCGCTCATCAACAATCCACGACCCATGACTTTTATCTAAATCCATTATTGGATCAAAACCATCGGCTAATAAATTTTTATTTAATACATTTCTAACATTCGTTGCTAAAACTCCCATAATTTCTCCTAATAAATTTTATAAGTTAAATGATATACCTTGAGCTAACGGTAATTCCGTGCTCCAATTAATTGTATTTGTTTGTCTTCGCATATATGCTTTCCACGCATCTGAACCAGACTCACGCCCCCCACCTGTTTCTTTTTCACCGCCAAACGCACCACCAATTTCAGCACCCGATGTACCAATATTTACATTTGCAATACCACAATCACTTCCCATATGTGAAAGAAATTTCTCAGAGTTCATAATATTATTTGTAAATATTGATGATGATAATCCTTGAGGAACATCATTATGCATTCTCATTGCATCTTCAATTGTATCATATTCAATAATATACAAAATTGGTGCAAAGGTTTCTTCCTGTACAATTTTAAATTCATTTTTCGCTAAAACAATTGTTGGTTCCACAAAAGACCCAGCTCTATCTAAAACATTTCCACCATAAACTATTTCTCCACCTTCTTGAATTGCTTTTTCTAATGCATTTTTATAATCTGTAATTGCAGAGTCATCAATAAGAGGACCCATTAAAGTATCACTTGATAAAGGGTCTCCAATTGGTACTTGTTTATATGCATTAATCAGACTTTTAACAAGTTTATCTTTCATGTTTTTTTGAACAAATATTCTTCGTGTACTTGTACATCTTTGCCCAGCAGTTCCAACAGATCCAAATACAATTCCTGGAATAGTTATATCCATATTAGCAGACTCATCTACAATAATTGCATTATTTCCACCTAATTCAAGTATTGTCTTTCCTAGCCTTCCACCAACAACTTCGCCAATTCGTTTACCCATTTTTGTTGAGCCTGTTGCTGAAATTAATGAAACTCTTTTATCATTGATCATTTTTTCACCAATTGTAGAACCACGACCAATAATCATATTAAAAATTGCAGGATAACCTTCTCGTTTTAATACATCATTGCATAACTCTTGAATGGCAACTGCACATAAAGGCGTTTTAGATGATGGTTTCCAAAGCGTAATATTTCCACATACAGCAGCAATAAATGCATTCCATGCCCAAACAGCTACCGGAAAATTAAATGCAGAGATTACACCAACAATTCCAAGAGGATGCCATTGTTCATACATTCGATGTAATGGTCTCTCCGAATGCATAGTAAGACCATATAATTGCCGAGATAATCCAACTGCAAAATCTGCAATGTCAATCATTTCTTGAACTTCACCATCTCCTTCAGCCTTTATCTTACCCATTTCCAATGCAACTAAGCTTCCTAATAAATCTTTCTTATCCCTAAGCTCATTTGCCATTTTCAATATTAATTGACCTCTAATTGGTGCAGGCACCATTCTCCAAGAATCAAAAGCTTTTAAAGATTCTTTTACTGCGGTTTCATAATCAGCCTCTGAACCCATTTTAATTTCGGCTAATTTTTCACCCGTTGTTGGATTAAATGACTCTAATATTCCTCCATTTCCAGTTGCAAATGAAGGTGCTCCTCCAACTCCACATCCTAGATTAGATTCTTTTATTCTTAATTGTGTTAAAATTTCATTCATAGTTAGATTCCTTTTTATTTACGCTTCCCAGCATCGAACTACATGTTCACTATTATTTGTTATTGATTCAATATTTGGTAATTGCTCTTTACATTTATTTACCACAAATTCACATCTTGGATGAAAATGGCATCCATTTGGAAATTCAGTTGCATTTGGAACTAATCCTTTAATATTATATAATTCTGTATTTTTATTTTCACCTATTATAGGAATAGATTTCATTAATCCTTTAGTATATGGATGTTTAGGTGATTTAAAAATTTCTTTTATCGTACCCTGTTCTACAACTTGCCCTGCATACATTACGATTACTCTATTACATATTTCCGAAATTACACCTAAGTCATGCGTTATCATTATCACAGCTAAATTTAATTCATTTTGTAATTGCTGAATTAATTCTAAAATCTGTGCTTGTATTGTAACATCCAATGCTGTTGTTGGTTCATCAGCAATTAGTATTTCAGGATTACATGACAAGGAAATAGCAATCATCACTCTCTGCCTCATTCCACCAGATAATTGGTGCGGGTATTCATCTATCCTTTGGTCTGGTGCAGGAATCCCTACAAAATCTAACATTTCAATCGCTTTTTTTCTAGATTTTTCAAAATCTAATTTTTGATGTAATTGAATAGCTTCAATAATTTGGTTGCCTATTGTAAAAACTGGATTTAAAGATGTCATTGGCTCTTGAAATATCATAGAAATTTTATTTCCTCTAATATTTCTCATTTGATCATCATTCATATCTAAGAGATTTTCACCTTTAAATAAAATCTCACCACCTGCAAAAAAACCTGGTGGTTGATCAATTAATCTCATTATAGATAATGAAGTAACTGATTTTCCACAACCCGATTCACCTACTATTCCCAAAGTCTCACCTGCATTTAGATTAAATGAAACATCATCTACGGCATGAGCAACTCCATTATCTGTTTTAAAATAGGTTTTTAGGTTTTTAACTTGTAAAATTGGTTGATTCATTTTCAATTAATTAACCGACTCTTGTTTATCATTATTCTTAAATGTCCAATAAGCTAATGTTACAATCATAAAAACTAAAACCCAAAGAGAACTATAATAATACTCTTTTCCATTATATTCAATAAGTGAATTAAATCGACCTATCAACAATGAAATCCGTCCCATAACTGCAAAACCAAAAGATGCTCCAAATGATATCATTAAAAAATAGATACCTATTTTACTAAACTTACTTATCAAACCCGTATCTTTTCTTGAGAAGAAAAAATATAATAATCCAGTTAATGTACCAAAAATTAAGATTAAACTATTTATTATTTCAATAGGCCCCGCACTTAAATCAATTGTAGAGCCTTTAATCTGTTCAACAATATCAGAACTTAAAAACCCGTAGAATCTAAGCCCTGCAGCCATTCCGACGGTATATGCAATCGCCCACCGAGCTAACCATGATAATTTCTTAATTAATCTCATGAGCATAAACATTCCTAAAAAAAATGGAATTAAATAACTAAATGAAATTTCTTCAAATCCACTTTCAATACCTGTTAATGGAAAAATATCATTTTTTACTAATCCAAATAATGTTGATAAATTTCTAATTACATGGTAAGGGAAATACCATATTGTTAATAAGAAACTATCATTACTATTCATTTGAGATGCTGGCCAAAGTCGTCCAAATAAATTAGGATATACTTGGGTCCAGAAAAAAGTTGATGCCCAATACCCAGCTGAAACACCAACAAATATATGCTCTGCCGATTTATAAAATGGATTATCTTTATATAAATAACTTAATATTGATAAGGTAAATAGAACTGAAATCCATGCACCAATTATTTCGATATTATTCATTAATATTTCCGTCCTTTTTTACGCGTAAAGTAATAAGTTAAATTTCCTAAAATTATAAATAAAATAATTATAATATGTGCAAAAGATTGAGCCGCCATTAATCCAGTTGCAGATCCTGCTTTACCTATTAAATTTTCAAATTCTGCAGCTCCAGGCATACCTGCAAGTACGCCTAATATTTGTTCATTTTCAACATAGGGTAAAATTTCAGTTACTTGAATTGAAGTACATCCTGTTGATAATGGAATATTATTTGGGTCTGTAGCAAATTGTAGCCATTCTTTTGAACCAGGATACCCTGCAGAAAAACTAAATACAAAATCAAAATCGTTTATATTTTGTATGCCCTCCATCATTTCTATATCTTTAACCAATATGCCTTGAGAGTCAACTGTATATAGCTTTCGGATATCAGATGCTACACCTTTTACGACTGCTTCATTTCCTGGTTTAAACCCCAAATTCACATAATCCACACCATATTTTTTATTATATTCCTCCTTTGCAACCTGTTTAAAAGCATCTTGGGACATAAATAACCCATCTGGCCATAATGCCATTGCATATACTTTATGTCCTTTTTCAAATAATAGTCTAAGCACACTAATAGCCATTGGATGAATCTCAGGCTTAGTACTTGGACCATATTCAAACGAAAGCAATATATTAGAGTTTGGTTCTAAACTATTTAATGCATTATAAACCTGTTGTGAATGTGAAGTAGGTTGAATGGGGATATTAATAGGAAATAATAAAGGTAATAATACAGAAAGACCTACAATTAGAAAAATCCACCTTCTATTTATTGTACCAATATTAATAAATAAATTTTTTATTGATTCCATTTTATTCTCCTAAAAAGGATCTTTCCAATCCCGTAATAATTCTAAATGAAGTACCCACAATACCTAAAGCAATTCCAATCATCATTGCTCTTGCACCAGCAACAGTTGGTACAGTAAAAATCCAATTTTGTAAATTTGGTAAAAATAAGAAAGATGGTGCTTCAGGGTTCCAATCATTTAAAAAAGCAAAGCCTGTATTTATCATAAATAGAATCAAAATTATTCCTAATAAAGTTTGTCTATTTTTTATAAATGGTGCAATGCCTGCCCCTATTCCTAAAACACAAATATACCCAATAATCCAAGCAGGAATTAATGCCCCCACTGGAACTCTTCCTAACATTAAAATAATCCCAGAAACTAATAATAATGTTGCTTCAAAGTTTCGAATTCTAAATGCTCTATATGAAGCAGACGCAACAAAAAATGCTAATAATGCAAACATTGTTGCTGATAATGGTGTAAATATATAATCAAAGATCCAATAAAACAAGGATCCCTCTGTATTTAAATGTGCTCCCCATTTTTTTTGTTTAACTTCACCAGATTCCGCAAAAGGTAACAATTCATTTAATAATGACTCTGCAGAAGATTCAGACATATAAATTTTAGGGATTTCATATTCTGCCTCAGCAGAATTAATATTTGATAAGATTTGTTCTTGGGGAGAATTGGTTAATTTTGATACAACAAAAGAAAGCTCCTCTTTATTTTGAATTCCTGATAATTCAACATAATTTGTACCCCTAAAAAAGAAACCAGCAAATATTACAAGAAAAAAAGATAACACTGCGAGTAAACTGTATTGCCAATTTTTCTTTTTTCGAATAATATTTAATGATTGTAATTTAATTAAATTAAGTACACCTAAAAATATAGAAAAAGAAGCTATAATATCAAACCATTGAGTAGAATCATCATTAACAAAATCTTGAATGGATTGGACATTTATAAAATGTCCAAATAAAGTTAAAAACCCAATTGATACTACAATTAAAAGTGGGATAATTCGTTTTAGCATTTATAATTCCTTTATTAAAATGTTAAAAATTTAGTAATATTAAAATTTAATATTCCAAATTGATTAAATACATCCAAAAATAAAACGGTAATAATTGATATCATTATTAATGATTTCACAATATCCTGACCTTTTATACTCCCAAGCATCTCTGGTTTTCCGGACAAATATGCACTTGCAGTAAAAAACTCTTCACCGATTAATGTATAATCACAAGCAGTTACAAAAAATGGGATTTGAGCTTGTGAACCAGTTCCAGCTATTTGAATTGCACCAATAGAATTTCCTGTTTCAGCAAAAATTAAAGATTCAGCATAAAATTTACCTTGATAAAAACAGGCTGCAGGTTTTTCTCTCATCATTATTCCATTTACACCTGCGGCATATGCAAACTGATCTTCAGTAACATAATGAACCATGTCATCGTAGAATAAATCTGGTCTTCCAGCTCTTAAATATGCCTCACTCGTCGTTTCTCGAGCAGCTTCCATTACAATTGCTTTAGATACAGGAACATTTAACCCGGTCTCATAACTTGCTGTCATCTCTGCTACATGTCCTAAAACGACCATACCAGAAACCGTTTCAACTTGATCCATATCTGAAATACCAGGAACAAATAAAACAGATTTACCCATTTCAGTTGCTCTTCCAACAGCTTCTTCAATTGCTTTAAGTGCAGCAAGTGGTCTAAGATAAATTTCTTCACCAGACCTTGCTTTTTGAATGTAAAAGCTAATTGTTAATGAAACAATAATTACGGATACAAAAATAGTATTTTTATCATTTACAAATATATTACCATTTCCTAAATAATAAATGCCAATGATAATAACAAAAATTCCTATAAAAGATATAATTCGTTTATCCATTTTGAGCTTTCTTTTCTGATTCTAATTTTTCTATTTCTAACATAAGAAATTCAACATTATTTTTATCTTCCATTAATTCTGCCATTTTATAATATGGATCAGATTTTATAAATACAGTTAGAAATGGTCCAAAAAATACCATTGTCTGACTACCTAAAAATGATACATATTTCATCATTTCTAAAAACAAAATTGCAGGAATTGAAAATCCATGATCAAATATTCGTCTTGCTAAATTTTTAATATGATCTTTTTCTGTTAATTCTAGTTCTTGCATCATTATTTTGATAAAATTATTTCTAAATTTGCTCGTGGAATAATTTCGATTCGATTATTATTAAATTTCACTTTTGCAATTCTAACCTCTGTTTCAGATTCTAATTCAGTTAAGGAAGAAGGTAATTCAATAACAGTTCCAACCATTCCAAAATAAGGGTCTCTAATAACTCTCACCATTGATCCTTCCGAAATAATTAAATCATTTTCAGTTAATAATTCGACATTTTCATCATCTTCATGTGGAATAATTACTTCTGGTCTAATTACACCTGCCCTAATTTGAGTAGAACCATTAATTACAGCCATTCGCCCATCAAATTGCTTAAATAAATTAAAAGTTCTTTCTGCCATTGAAATTTCACCGAACCCCTCCGTTATCATTAAAGAAATTCCTAATTCTTCTGAGCCTGTAATTGCTACACCTAAATTATAGCCTAAAATTTTAGAAAGTGAATTATAATTAAATCCACCAACAACAATCCCCGCGACACCAATTTTTTTAGCTTTTTCAAACGCTTCAAAATTTAAAAAAGAACCACCGATAATAATTTTATTTTTATGAGTGTCATTAATGTGATTTTCAGTTAATATTTCATCTCTTGAGTTTACAACTATTTCAAGAAGACCTTGATTTTCTCCACCAATTCCTAAAATCCCTTGAATTAAAGCACCTTGAGATGCAACAACAACTCCTTCTTCTGAAATTATTGATTTTATTTTTCCAGATGAATATGCATTCACTTCAATTGGAATAGGTGGTTCAGATAAAATAACTTGCCCTGTTACATCTGAAATATTTGCAATAGTTCCATCAATTGGAGATTTTAATTGACTCTTAAATAATCCAAATAATCCTTTACTTTCTGCAATTAATTGCCCTTTTGAAATAGAATCATCAATTTTTACAAGCATAGATTCTTTAACCATCTCAGAATCAATATTTAATTTTTTAGCGACATTTAGCATTTGTACATTTCCAGGAATTTTGGTAGAAGCTACAATTGTATTAATTTCTACTTTTTCCCCTAATTCAACGAGCACTTTACCTTTTAATGGTAATCTTCTATTCTTTTCTACTTTTGTATTCGCTAATACTTTTAATCCAGGAGTATATGATCTTGCCATTACATTTTCCCTTTAGGGTATTCATTACTTGCAGAAGACCAATTATTTAAAGATTTAACTCTATCTTCAACATTTTCAGGTATGATAAATGGGTTTCGTCCTCTTCCATCTAAGAATATTCCCACAACTCCACCTCTTAATTTGGTGTTAATCGGTTCATTTATACCTGCTCCAATATCTAAATTTTTCCCGGGGATTAATTTTGAATTATAAAATCCATCCGGTGTACCTATTAATTTTAATTCCCCTGATTTTATTTCTCCTTTAATAATTTCATTATTTATATTAATTTCATATTTGAACATTAAAGAGTCTTTTGGAAATTCACCTGTTGGAGCGATACACGCTCCTAAATAAATCAAACAATCTTTTTCAAAAACTTCAACTGCTGCCTGAGTATGCACTGTTGATAGCACACCAAGTTGTGGCATCATAAAAATTGAATCTACTGCTAATTGTGTTATACCTTCAGGTAAAAACGCATCAATTAACATTCTCGCCGATTGAGCTCTTCTTGGAGCATGAGATAAAACGCCACCAGAACCAACTAACATGTCTAATTCAAGCATATTCACAAGTGTATTCCCTGAACCTGACTGGTCAAAGGCATCAGAAATTGTCCGTTCTTGTTGAACACCTTTTAAATCAACAGCAAATTCCTTATGCTGTTTAAATGATAGTCTTAATGCTTCTCTTGCAATTGCTTGTTCAATTTTTAACGCAATAAGTGTTTGTGGAATTGTTGTTGGCCGAATCATTTTATTTGCGATTCTATTTGTCAAATCTTTTTGATCTAATTCAAATGGCACCCATCGTGATACATTTTCAATTCCAGCCTCAGCTAAAACATTACAAATTGAATAGCTCATTCCTAAATTTGCACTCACAGTACGATTAAACTTTTGTTTAAATACTGAAAAAACATCGGTTGTTGCGCCTCCAATATCAACACCAACAACTGAAATATTTTCCTGTTCAGCAATTTTTTGAATTATTTCACCTACGGCACCAGGAGTTGGCATAATTGGGACATTTGTCCAACTCATTAATTTTTTATATCCAGGTGCCTGAGCCATTACATGTTCCATAAATAAATCATGAATTTTATCTCGGCTTGGTTTTAAATTTTCCTGTTCAAGTGTAGGTCGTATATTTTCAACACAGATTAAATCAGTTGTATTTTCTAATCTTTTTTTAATCATTTCAGTGGCATCTTCATTACCAGCAAAAATCACAGGCAATTTAAAATTAATTCCCAATCTTGGTTTTGGATTTGCAGCTTGTAGCACTTCACTTAATTCTACAACATGATTTACGGTACCACCATTAATTCCACCCGAAAGTAATATCATATCTGGGCGTAATTGCCTAATTCGTTTTACTTTTTCATGATATAATCGACCATCATTAGATGCGAGTACATCCATAACAATTGCACCAGCCCCTAAGGCCGCCCGTTGAGCACTTTCACCAGACATACCCTTAACTACTCCACCAACCATCATTTGTAATCCACCACCTGCAGAACTTGTTGAAATAAAAATATCAATTCCTTTATTTTCTTCAGAAGGACTAATTATTTTTTCACCATCTAATATCTTAATTCCAGATAGCTCTTCCAATTCAATAATCGAATTTAAAACACCTTTAGTAACATCTTCAAAAGGAGCCTCAACCGTTGTCGGTGCTTCACCTCGATGAGTTAATCGATAAACACCATCAACTTTTTGAATTAATATTGCTTTTGTAGTTGTAGAACCACAATCAGTAGCAAGTATTTTATTAATTTTATCTAATTTAAAACTTCCTATCATAATCCTTATTTTTTTAATCGAGGGTCCATTGCATCTCTTAACCCTTCACCTACTAAATTATAAATGGTCACAGTTATAAATATTGCTGTGCCGGGAAATACCGCCATCCACCATGCATAAGTTGCACCTCTTGCAACGGAAAGTATTGAACCCCATGAAACCGTTGATGCGGAACCAAATCCCAAAAAACTTAACCCTGATTCCGTTAAAATAGCGGATGCAATTCCAAATACAGAAATAACTAAAACAGGTGCTATTGCATTGGGTAATACATGTTTAAATATTGTTCGTGGTGCAGAATATCCTAAAGCCTGTGCAGCAACAACAAAATCCATATTTCTGATTTTTAAAAATTCAGCTCTGGTAAACCGAGCAACTCCAGGCCATGAAGTAAGCCCTATAATTACCATAATTAACCAAATACCACCGCCAGGATAAAATGCAACTACCGTAATAATTAAAAAGAAAGTTGGAATAGTCATCATAATTTCAATTATTCGTTGAACAATTAAATCTAATAACCCTCCATAATAACCCGCAAATGCACCTAAGATTAACCCAATTACAATCGCAATTCCCATTGAAATTAGTCCTACGGCAAGTGCGGTTCGAGTACCATGAATCATACCACTTAATACATCTCTTCCAATTTGATCTGTCCCCAACCAATGACCGGGTCTGGGAGAATGAAACCGAGCTCGATAATCTAAACTGGTTGGTAAATATGGTACAATCGGCCAAACAACAGATTCATAATTCAAATTTTTCCAATCTGCATTTTGCAAATCATTCGGCCAATTTGATAATCCTATCTTTACAATATATTCTTTAAATACAGGGAAATATCTTTCACCCTTAATTTTACAAGTTAATGGTTTATCATTTGATAAAATATCAGCAAATAACGCAACCATAAAAATACCCAATATTAAATATGCACTTATTACAGCTGGTTTATTTTTTATAAATTGACGAGAAACAATTTCTCTATATGATTGGCCTTTTACCACTATTAACTTTTACTTCCAAAGGTGATCCGAGGATCAACAATTGAGTATAATAAATCAGCAATTAACATTCCAACTAAAGTTAAAAACGCAGAAATTGTAAAAACGGCCATTACAATTGGATAATCTCTTGAAGTAATTGCTTCAAAAGCCAATGAACCCATTCCCGGAATAGTAAAAATTGTTTCAATAATTACACTACCGCCTATCATTGCTGGTAAAATATATGCTAATATTGTTACAATAGGAATTAAAGAATTACGCAAAGCATGCTTGTAAATTACAGTCTTTTCAGATAATCCTTTTGCCCTTGCAGTTCGAATAAAATCTTGACGAATAACTTCAAGCATTCCCACTCTCATTTGGCGAGATAAATATGCAAAGCTACCATAAGTATAAACAATTATTGGTAAAATTAAATGCCATAATAAATCTTTAAATTTCCCAAATGTTGTTAAATATTCATAATTATTTGAATATAAACCCGCATAAGGGAACCAATCGAAAAAATCACCTCCTCCAAAGAAAATGATAAGCATTGTACCAATCCAAAAATTAGGTAATGAGTATAATATAAAAACAGCAACCGTACTAATTCTATCCCAAATAGAATGCTGGTTTACTGCAGAAAAAATACCCAGAGGTATTGCGATTAAATATGCTAATAAAGTTGAAATTAAATTTAAGGTTAAAGTGATAGGAATTCGTTCTTTAATTTTATCTATCACGGGTTGATTATCTCGAAATGAGTTCCCAAAATCTAATTTTAATACATTAGCTGTCCAAATATGGTATTGGTTTTGTGTGCCATTCCATTTCAAGTTAATTCGGTTAAATAATGATTTAGGTGTTTCCATTTCAACTTTTTCAAATAATGAAAAATAAAACATTGGTTTATCTAAATTCCATTGTTTACGAATTAATTGAATCATTCGCTCATTTAAATCATTTCCTTCACCCGACGATAAATCCTGAGAAGAACCAATACCTGCTTTTAATTCTGCGGGATCTCCTGGAGCTAACCGTGAAATCGCGAAGGATAAAATTGTAATTACAAATAAAGTGGGAATAATGAGGAGTACCCGACGAATTAAATAGTTAAGCAATTATGGCTCTATTTAGAATATTTTTGAAGTGTTTTTGGTACCCACCATTCACGCAAATCATAACCAGGTCTAAATGGGTAAATCTCAATTCCTCTAAACCGTTTATGATAAGAAATATTCGATTTTGGTACAACTACAAATGTATATGGTTGTTCTTCATGTAATATTTCTTGAAATTCAAGCATGTATTTTTTTCTAACCTTTGAATCAAATTCTTTTCGGTTTTTTTCAATCAACTCATCAACTCGCTCATTTTTAAAACTGATTGAGTTAGATCCTCTATTTTCGGCTTGAGAAGAATGCCAAATTTGATACGGGTCTGAATCAGTTATTGGCATTGCCCACCCTAAAATTATTGCATCAAATTTATGATCTCTGACATTATTTAAAAATACAGACCATTCCATTGTTTGTAAATCAGCATCTATTCCAACTTTACGCATTTCTTCAACCATAATTAAGCCAACTTGCTTTCTCTTTTCATTCCCCACATTTGTTAAAAAACGAAATTTAAATTTTGTTCGTTTCCCATCAATTATTTTATCTAAGATTCCATCATTGTCCGTATCAGCCCAACCACTTTCTTTTAATAAATTACGAGCTATTTCTGGATTAAATGAATAAGGTTCAATTCCATCATTAAATTCAGGTCGTTTAAAATAAACACTACTTTTTGCAATTTGACCGTCATTATAATAAACTGACTCAATTATTTGTTTTCTATTACATAGATGTGTCATTGCCCTTCTTACCATTTTATCCTTAAAAATGGGGTGAGCATTGTTCCACCCTAAATATGTATATGATGGATAATAAAATGTTTCTTTATTATAGTTTTCAGTGAATTTTTTTGAATTAGTTTGATTATAAAATAGGTCAGGAGTTAAACTTCTCACCATATCAATTTCACCTTTTTTTAACCCTGTAAGTGCAACAGAGAATTCCTTAACGGACTTATAAATTAATTTTTCTACATAATTTACTTTTTCTTTTCCAGCTACTTTATCACCCCAATAATCATGGTCTCTCTCCAATGTAATTCGATCATCAGTCACCCAACTTTTAAATAAATATGGTCCCGAACCTATTGGGTTTCTTCCGACTTCGGTACTATTAAAATATTCAGCAAATAAAAAAGCAGGCGTTTTATTAAATTCAATTGCATCTTTTTCCTCAGAATTTAATAATAATTCATCTAATTCACTAAAAGTATGTTCATCCATATATCCATTTGGATCATAAATGTGTTTTGGATAGGCATACAAATTACCACCAATAAATAAATCGTGTTTAAAATAAACATCACTACAAGTAAATTTAATTTTATATGGATCTCCATTTACAAGTTCTGCCTTTTGAACATCTTTATAATAATTTCGACTTGGTGCAGAATCTGAAAATGGGTTTTTAATTGCTTTTAAGGAAAATATAAATGCTTCACCTGTTATTGGAGTGCCATCAGAAAAATATGCATCCTTTCTAATTTTATATGTATAGGATAATCTATCTTCTGAAATTTCAGGTAAACCATCAGCAAGAACAGGAACAAGTTCTAGTGTCTCATTATCTGTTTCCATTAAGGTTTGAAAAATCATACTTTCAATATATGTAGAACTCGCACCCGTTGAAACGATGGGGTGTAATTTATCAGGATCGCCTAACTCATGTACAATTATCCAATCTCCTTTTTTTTCATTTGGAGACATACTGGAAGAATCAATTTCCCAATGGGTATTCTTAGAATCACCACCACAATTAATAATTAATAATAATATAATAAATGAAATTAGTTTTTTCAAAATTTCTCCAATAAATTTATAAGTAATAGGGTTGCAGGTGCTGTAATTATTAATGAGTCAAAACGATCTAAAAAACCACCATGACCTTGTAATAAATGGCTTGAATCTTTTATGTTTGCTATTCGTTTAAATTTTGACTCAAACAAATCTCCAAATTGACTAACACCTCCAAAAATGAATCCTAATAATAAAGTTGTAGTTAAAGTAAAATCATAATCGAACCAATGATAATAATAAAAACTCAATAAAAATATAAGGGTAAAAAGTAAGCCACTCATTGACCCGACCCATGTTTTTTTTGGACTTATATTGGGTGCGATTTTTTTATCACCAAATTTTTTTCCAAAAATATATGCTGCCGAATCACAAATCCATACAGACATAAACATTACGCCTGTTAAGACTAATCCATTTTCAGACAAATTTCTTAATCCAATTGAACTATAGAAAAATAAACCTATCCAAATTGAACTAAAAATTGAAATTGAAATTGAATTAATAGGTTCTTTTAAGTTTAAAAGAACCGCAGATATCATTCCTGAAATAATTAAAAATAATAAAACATTTATAATATCTATTTGAATTACATTTGATAAAAGTATGAATACTAAAGTTGAATAGGGTAGGAAATTTATCAGTTGGTAATTCATTTTTTTACTCAGATTATTAAACTCATAAATACAAAACATACTTATAATGAAAAATAATCCCATAAAATATGTATTGCCAAAATATATTGCACCAAGTAGAAGCGGTGCACCAAAAATGTTAACATAAAGTCGTGGTAATTTCTTAGGTATTTCAGTCATATTCTTGAGTTATAAAGACTTAAAATTTAATATTAATATTCGGTGTAAATTTATTGTTATTTTCTATATCTTTTTGACACTTAGATATACATGGATTACGGAGGATTTTAATTCTTAATAGTTTTTGTATATTAAAAACCGGTTAAACGGTTATTACCTGTTAATTCTTTTCAATCCCCATGGATAAATCCATGGGTTACTTTAAATTCTTTACTCATTCTCGCCACAACTAAAATTATAAGTTATGCTATTTCACCCCATCGTTTTAACGATGGGGTCAATGGCTCATATATCATCTTAAACCGCTTTAGCGGTTTTACTATATTTCCATAAACCGTTAAAACGGTTAATATATATCTACACTTTCTTATCCCATGGATAAATCCATGGGTTACTTTAAATTCTTTACTCATTCTCGCCACAACTAAAATTATAAGTTATGCTATTTCACCCCATCGTTTTAACGATGGGGTCAATGGCTCATATATCATCTTAAACCGCTTTAGCGGTTTTAC
>JACKQG010000672.1_pt1 | contig 49128 bp, 63 predicted proteins | sample 8237621 | NCBI WGS metagenome assembly JACKQG01 (sample SAMN15677084, study PRJNA649215) | marine metagenome | biome: marine; feature: Black Sea; material: saline water; isolation source: suspended particulate matter (SPM) from the Black Sea western gyre | collected 2013-06-09/2013-06-10 | depth... | reverse complement strand
TAGAGCATCATCCATACCCTCACAAATGATGATTGGGATAGTGTTTCCTCCGCCCAAATATGAAACATCTCTTACCCATAATCCTGGTGAAGGTCATGCATGGGTAGAATATTATGCAGAGGGAAATTGGAAAATGGCAGATCCCACTTGGGGATCTGAATACTCAAAAATATTGCAGTTTAATCGAAACGATGGCCGCCATATATCCTATGGGGAGTTAGAACAATTGTCATCCGTTATCAAGATATTGAATACATGGGCACTTGATCATGCTGATCAGGTGTTGGCATCTTCCAAATGTTTCAGGTGTTACGCTACTTCCAAGTCAGATCAAATTTCGTTAATTCCAGTGACGGCAATTCAAACATATTGGGATGGGCGCTGGGCAAATACTCTTGTTATTTGGGCATTTACTACTTGGTTGCTTAGAAAATATAGAGACAAGATCATTGGCCCACCATATCGGAAAACCGAATTGCCAAGTAATTCTTAGATTACAGATATCTTCAGTTCTATTGGGAAAATATTGATAATGCGTAATAGGATGGCAAATTATTTATTACCCTAAGAGTGGTTTTCATAGGCATCGATTCATGGGCTTATGCAATTAATTAAACATCCTGAAATTAAAATTTTTTCAGATTAAAATCCCTCAAAAAACCTTATCTTTTGTCTTTTTTTTCACAATATAACAAATGTCACGCATTAGTCATGGCAATGCATACTGGCGTAAATGTGATTGTTTTCACATACTTAACAGGAGGAGAATTAAGCAATTTTTTCCTACGAAATTGATCTTTGTCATAATATAGAAATTGGTGGGCCGTATGATCAGTTTTTTGAGTCCGTATAAGAAACATCAACTTGGGGTCTATTTCAGTACGATTAACGACCGGTTCGTCCGCTATACAACATCTCATCTACTCAAGATAAGCAACCCAGGAGGCCAATAATGGCAGATACTGTAACCGAAGCAAAGGCTGGATTCACCACAAAGTTCTATAATAGTCTTTTTGAGGTCGCCGAGGGTGAAAAGATAAAAACCTGCCTGCAATGTGCCGATTGCAGCGGGGTTTGTCCTTTTGGCTATCTAATGGATTTTCCTCCTGGCAGAATGATCGCCTGGATGCGCGCTGGCATTCTTGACAAGATGCTTGATACCGACTCTGTATGGATGTGTGTTTCCTGCTACGCCTGTACAGAAGTCTGCCCAAAAAATATACCCCTGACTCCTGGCCTGATGACACGCGCCAAGGAGGAATTGCTTTTGGCCGGGAATATCCCTACAGAATTACAAAGTGCACTGGAATTTTCCCAGCGCTACGGCAATCCATTGGGCGAATCCCCCCGCAAACGCGCCGATTGGACAGCCGATCTTGATTTCGAAGTACCAATTATGCGCAAGGCCAAACGCCCAGTAGATGTGCTCTGGTTTGTTGGAGACTATGCATCCTACCATCCTCGAGTGCAGAAGACCACAAAAGCTTTTGCAAAACTCCTCCACAAATTAGGCATTGATTTTGGCATTCTTGGGCCGGAAGAAAACAGTGACGGGGATTCGCAGCGCTTAGCCGGAGAGCGTGGGCTTTTTGAAATGCTTGCAGAAAAAAATGGCAAGGCTTTTTCTCAATACGAATTCAAAGAAATCATCACCACTGATCCGCACGCTTATAACGCAATTAAAAATGAATATCCACAACTTGGTATTGAATATCCGGTCAGGCATTATACCGAATTCCTGACAGAACGGATTGAAGAGATCAAACCGTTGCTTAAAGATAACGGAAAAAAGAAAGTCACTTATCACGATCCCTGCTATCTGGGACGTGCCAATAACATATACGATGCACCACGCACTTTGCTCGAGGCAATTCCCGGCGTGGAGATCGTCGAGATGTCCCATACCAAGAGCACCAGCCTATGTTGTGGCGGGGGTGGCGGTGGAATGTGGCTGGATGGCTTCCAATGGGAAAAAGGAGAAGTACGATTATCTGACTGGCGAGTCAAGGAGGCGGTCACTTCCGGGGCTGAGATCCTGGCGGTAGCCTGCCCTTATGAACCCCCACGCTTTGAAGATTCCACGAAAACCGTTCCCGGAGCAGAGAAGATAATCGTCAATGATATTTTGGAGTTGCTTATCGGAGCCATGGAATAATCCGACGGAGGAGACAGATGGCAAAAATTGTAGCAATCGTCAAGATGGTGCCCGATCTCGTTGAAGAACTTGAAATCAACGAGGCTGGTACCGGCTTGGACAGGGATTGGCTGCGCTTGATCATCAACGAATTCGACAATCATGCCATTGAGCAGGCGATCCTGTTAAAAGAAAGAGATGCTGGTGAGGTCACAGTAATTGCGCCCGATGCGGAAGGCGTTGAAGATATGCTCTTCACCACAGCCGCCAAAGGCGCAGACCGGATGATTAAACTCGCTGGTGATCTTGAAGAGGGCGCAAATAACCATGCACTGGCTCGTGCCTTTGCCGAGGCTGCCAAGCCCTATCAACCTGATCTGATTTTGACAGGCGTTCAGGCCAATGACGATCTGGATGGCCCAGTCGGTCCTTTGGTCGCTGAATATCTGGGAATGCCTTATGTCGGCTATATCTCAGGTGTCACCATTGAGGGCAACAAAGCCATCGTTCGCAAGGAATACCCGGGCGGGCTGATCGGCGAGATGGAGGTCACCTTGCCGGCTGTTTTAGGCATTCAGGCTGGCGAAGAACCTCCCCGTTATGTGGCGATCTCTAAGGTTCGGCAAATGATGAAAACCGCGGAAATTGACGAGCAAGAGATTTCTGAACTTAATCCCAATGGTGGAGTAATTGCCAAACGCATGTATTTGCCTGAGGCCGCCAAACGGGCCGAAATGATCGAGGGGGATGAAGAGGAAATTGCTGCAAAACTTGTAGCGATTTTCAAGAAAGCAGGTGCGCTATGAACCAGGATATTTATGTCATCATAGAACATCTACAGGGCCAGGTTGCCGACATATCCTATATCACATTGGCCGCTGCACGTGATTTGGCTCAGGAAACTGGTGGAAAGGTCCTCGGTGTACTCCTGGGGCAAAATGCGCAGGAATTGGCTTCCACATTGGCCGCTGACAGTATTCTCTATGCAGATCACCCGGCTTTGGCTGAATTCACTTCCGACGCTTATCAGAAAACGGTAGCAAGCCTGATTGGAGAAAATGAACCGCGGGCAGTGCTTTTTGGGAACACATCCATCGGCGCAGATGTCGCCAGTGTCTTATCCGCCCGTTTATCCCTTCCATTAGTAAGCTCATGTGTAAAGACCAGTGGAGGGAAACTCACCAGCCAGATTTGCGGCGGCAAGATCATGGCAGAAAGCGAATTAGCAGAAACGACTACATTAATTACCGTGATTCCCGGAGGCTACAAGCCAGAAAGCGGTCAGAGCGAAACCGCACCTGAGGTAATTTTATTCGACGCTCCCGCGTTAGATGATCTGCGCGTGACGCTCAAAGGCTATATTGAGCCTGAAGCCGGAGACGTGGATATCAGCAAAGAATCGATCCTGATCGCCATCGGTCGCGGCATCCAAACCGAAGATAATATCGAACTGGCCGAAGAATTGGCTAAATTCTTAGGCGGCACAGTCTGCTCGTCGCGACCTATCGTCGATCAGGGCTGGCTGCCCACCTCGCGGTTGGTTGGCAAATCCGGACAAACTGTGAAACCCAAGCTTTATCTGGCGCTGGGTATCAGCGGTGCACCAGAACACGTCGAGGGGATGGCTGAGAGCGAAGTGATCGTCGCCGTCAACATGGATCCCAATGCCCCCATCTTCGATATCGCGACCTACGGCGTCGAATTTGATTTCTTTGACCTGATCGATCCTTTGCTTGAGCAAGTTGAAGAAGCTAAAGAAGGATAACTCCGTAGATGAGGAGAAGACGCGATGCCTGAACGACTAAATTACTGGGGAATACCGCATACCTGGGGCAAGCCGGAGCTTTATGTCTACACGATCATGTTTCTGGCGGCCGCGATCATGCTCTTCCGATTCTATCGACAGGCCAGTCCGTGGTGGCGGATAGGTCGCTCCGAACCACGCTGGGATAAACTCCATTTGCGGGTATGGCGCGTAATTCAATATGCCATCATCCAAACCCGAGTTCTCCGTCAACGGTATCCTGGTCTGATGCATGTGGCCATCGCCTGGAGCTTTTTTGTATTCTTCCTTGGCACAGCGCTGGCAACCGTCCATGACCATTTCTTCGAATTTCTTTATGGAAACACCCTCGTAATTTACAAATTCACTCTTGACGTTTTTACGATCATTTTCATCATTGGGGCAGGGATGGCCATTTATCGACGTTACGCCCAGAAACCCGAGCGACTAACACTGGAGCCCGGATTCACCTGGACCTTATCACTGATCGTAATCATCGTGCTGGGTGGACTAGGTACTGAATCCCTGAGATTGGCTGTGGAACGCCCGGACTGGGGGGCTTGGTCCCCCGCTGGATGGCTGCTTGCCCAGCTTTGGATATCTACCGGCGCATCAGAAACCACCCTGACCAATTGGCATCTCGGCATCTGGATATTCCACCTGCTCACCGTAGCTGTGACTCTCATCACCTTGCCGACTGGCACATTATTGCATACTCTGACCGGCCCACTGAATGCCTTTTTCTCCAAACTCGACCGTCCCATGGGTGCACTTGCTCCCGCTGCAGAAACTGCCGAGGGAAAACCTATTTTTGTCAGCAAACTCAGCGACCTGACCTGGAAACAGTTACTTGATGGGGATGCCTGCACTGAATGCGGTCGCTGTCAGGATGCCTGCCCGGCCTTTGGCGCTGGAACCCCACTCTCCCCGAAAAAATTGATCCTGTCTCTTCGGGATGCTCTCCATCATAACGGAGGCCAGCCAAACCTCGTGGGAGAAGCGATTCCAGAAGAGGTACTTTGGTCTTGCACAACCTGTGGTGCCTGCATCCAGGAATGCCCGGTGCTGATCGAGCATATAGACACCATTGTTGATCTCCGTCGAACTATGGTCATCGAGGGCATGATCGATGCCGAGCTCCAGGACGCATTGACCAATCTTGGGCGGTATGGCAATTCCTTTGGTCAGTCAGAACGGATGCGGGCGCGCTGGTCGAAAGAGATTGAGCCAAAAGTTAAAGATGCAGGCAAAGAAGCAGTGGAATACTTGTGGTTTGTGGGCGATTATGCATCCTACAGCCCTACACTAACCGAGATCACCCAGAGAACGGCCGAAGTTTTCCAAAAAATCGGCCTGGATTTCGGCATCATGTATAAGGGCGAAAATCACGCCGGGAACGACGTGCGCCGCGTTGGAGAAGAGGGGCTTTTCGAGATGCTGGTAGAGAAGAACGTCAAGGCGATGAGCCGATGTGATTATCAGTCCATCGTCACAACCGATCCGCATACTTACAACACACTCAAGAACGAATATCCTCCTAATGGCGAACAGCCTGTGTTGCACTACAGCGAATTACTGGACCAACTGATCGCTTCCGGAAAACTCAAGCTTAGCAATAAATTAGGTTACAAAGTCACTTATCACGATCCCTGTTATCTCGGGCGTTATAACGGTGTCTACGATGCACCACGTCGCGTGATCGAAGCGACCGGGTGCGAAATCGTAGAAATGCCTCGCAACAGAGATTGTGCGCTCTGCTGCGGAGCAGGGGGCGGTCGTATCTGGATGGAAGAGGGCGAGGTAAATGAACGCCCCAGCGAATCACGCATCCGTGAGGCCGTTCAATTGAAAGGCGTCACTGATTTTATCGTCGCCTGCCCCAAAGATATCACCATGTATAGGGATGCCGTCAAAACCACAGGCGAAGAAAATAACCTTGTCATCAAAGATTTGATCGAACTGGTTTACGAGGCCCTATAAAGTATTCATCATGACCAATAAGTCGGAAACATCTCTTCGCTGGCCCAAAAGTGCTTTCCCATGGTTGCGTTCCATCAGTTTGTCAATTGCGGCAAAGTTAATGTGGAGCTTTTTGCTCATCATCGCGATCATCAGCACTATTTTTATGTTCGTCGGGAATCGTCTTATCGGCGACCGACTTGTCGTAGAAGCACAGGAAAAGGTACGTAACGATCTCAATACCGCAAGAGAAATCTACCTTGAAAATCTAAATCACATTAACGATGCTGTACGTTACACAGCAGATCGCTCCTTTCTAAGGAATGCACTGCAATTTGGGAATATCGAAGAAGCTACAGACGAATTGGTAAGAGTAAAAGAAGAAGCTGGGCTTGATGTATTAGCCGTGACAGATCAATATGGGTATGTGGTCCTGCGTACGGACAGCAATAGCTCTCTTGGCGACAACCAGGGAACTGATGAGCTTGTCAGAACAGCTTTATATCGAAAAACCCCTCAAGCCGCGACAATTATCGTTTCTGCTGATGAGCTGTATCTTGAGTCCCCTGCTTTGGCAGAAGCAGCATATTTCAAATTTATTGATACTCCCTTGGCCCGTGAACGGGAAGAGGTTGAAGAAAGATCCGGGATGATGCTAAAAGCAGCAGCACCAATCTTTGATGATCAAAATAGGTTGATCGGGACTGTATATGGCGGGGTTCTGTTAAGCAGAAATTACTCAATTGTCGACAAGATCAAGCAAACGGTCTATCAGGATGTCATCTATGAAGGGCAAGATATCGGTACCTCAACGATCTTCCTGGAAGATCTCAGAATTTCAACAAACGTAAAGAACAAAGATGGCTCAAGAGCTATCGGGACACGCGTGTCTGAAGAGGTTTATAACCAGGTTGTTATTCAGGGAGAACCCTGGATCGCACGCGCGTTTGTAGTTAACAGTTGGTATATAGCAGCATATGAACCGATCAAGGATATCAATAACAGGATTATTGGCATTCTCTACGTTGGCATTCTGGAGCAAAAATATACCGATACCCAAAGGCAGACACTGATCACCTTTACAGGAATTACACTCGCGGGCGGAACAGCCGCCCTAATACTTTCTTATTTCATTGCGCAACGGATTTTGGTTCCGATCAATAAGTTGGTTGATGCATCACAGGAAGTAGCCATGGGGAACCTGGATTTTGAAGTAAAGGTTTCAAGCAACGACGAGCTTCAATCCTTGGCAAATTCTTTTAATATCATGAACAAAGCTTTGAAGAGGAGGGATGAACAATTTAAAGATTTTGCTACACAAAGAATCATGGAATCAGAAAGGTTGGCGCTCGTGGGACAGTTATCCGCCAATATCGCCCACGAATTGAATAATCCGCTACAAGGCATCATTACTTTCGCCAATCTGTTGCTCGAAGACCATAAATATGATGGCACCTCCATTGTTTTCCCGCTGGAAAAGATCGTCGGGCAGGCCAATCGGTGCAGAGACATCATCCGCGGCTTGCTGGATTTCTCTCGCCAACGTAAACCAGATAAAACTCTATGCTCTATAAATGAGGTCTTGCATGAATGTGCTTCCCTTGTTGAACATCAAGCCCTGTTCCACAACATTGAAGTGATTAAACTCTTCCAGAACAGCCTGCCTCTGGCCGTAATTGACGCTGCCCAAATCGAGCGTGTTTTTATCAACATGATCATCAACGCTGCTGAAGCAATGGAGGGCAGCGGATATTTAAATATCAGCACCCGTTACAGTAAAAGAAAGGACGCCGTTGAAATTGCTTTTTCCGACTCCGGCTCAGGCATCAGTGAAGAGAACCTAAAAAAGATTTTCGACCCCTTCTTCACAACAAAGGATGTCGGGCATGGCACTGGTCTGGGACTGGCTATCAGCTATGGAATTGTTAAGGGGCATGGAGGCAGCATCTCGGCACAGAGCGAATTGGGTCGAGGCACAACCTTTATCGTTACCCTGCCGACTAAAGCAACTGAAAATAATGGTGAGGAATCAAAACATGCATGAGATACCCAAGATTCTCATTATAGATGATGAGGAAATCGTTAGAGATTCCTGTATCCATATTTTAGCGAAGAGTGATTATAAGATCGTTACAGCACGGGATGGCGCAGAGGGGTTGGAAATACTCGAAGATTTCCAACCAGATTTAGCCCTTGTTGATCTCAAAATGCCAGGCCTCTCCGGGTACGAAGTGCTTGAGAAAATCCATGAATATGATCCCACTATTGTGACTATTGTTATCACAGGTTTTGCCACCGTGGATGCAGCTGTCGAGTCGATGAAAAAAGGGACATACGACTTTTTACCAAAACCATTCAAACCTGATGAATTGCGCCTGATTGTCCAGCGAGGCCTGGAAAGAAGAAGAATGGTAATCGAAACCATTACATTACGCAAAGAGAAGGAGCTTTTGCGAGAACACTTTGCTGCCATCGTCTCCCATGAATTGAAATCCCCATTGGGGGCCGTACAACAAAATCTATTTGTGCTGGCCGACGACCTGGCAGATAAATTAACGGATGAACAAAAAACAATGGTGGAGCGTCTCCAAACCCGTATCAAAGATATGGTGACAATGATCAATACCTGGTTACGGGTTATATCCGTTGATATCAGCAAAATCCGCGAAGATTTTAAACCCACATCCATTGATACTATCGTTACGAAAGCAGTAGGAAGCGTGGAATCACACGCAATCCGAAAAGATATTGCGATCAAGCACAAACTGAATCCCTCTCTTCCGCAAGTATCAGGAAATGAAGGCACTCTGGTTGAGGCAATCACCAACATTTTGAACAACGCGGTCAAATATACCCGTGTGGGAGGAAAAATCGAGATCAGTACTATAAAAAGCAACGGCAGTATTTCAATCAATATTACTGACAATGGCGTTGGTATCGACGAAGAAGATATACCGCATATCTTTAACGATTTTTATTCTGGAAAAGCCAGACCTGAAGGTGAAAGGAGCAGTGGAGTTGGCCTAGCCATTACAAAGAGAATTATTGAAGCTCACGATGGAACAATCTCAGTAGAAAGCACGCTGGGTGAAGGGAGTGCATTTAGCATTCAATTACCCGCGCTAGAAATGACAAATAATTTCATAGATCCTGACTAAATCATTGGCAATAACCAAGGAGGTTCCAATGGATCCACGGAAACGAATATTGATCATTGATGATGATCCCGATTATGTTGATGGGATCAAGGCAATTTTAACTAAAGCTGACTACGAAGTCGAAGTTGCCTACAACCCGAAAGATGGTTTCAAGGCCCTGGAGTCGAAATCATTCGATCTGCTCTTGCTCGATATCATGATGGGGCGCGGCGCTGAAGGCGTAATGGTGGCGCGCAAGATCAATAAAGACCCAGAGCTGCGAAAAATTCCTGTGCTCATTATTACAGGAATCAGAGAACAGATGGCTTTTCTCTTCCCAGGCCAGCCGGTACATCCTCGCTTCTTACCGACAGATGAACTACTTGAAAAACCGGTAGAACCCGATCTGTTGCTTGAGAAAGTGAGCGCCCTGCTGGAAATGGCGAAAGAAAAGACGGTATAGGAAAAACTATGGCAGACAAACCTACTTTTAGCCAGGAAATTTCCAACCTCATGTACGCGGCACACGGGAGTCCGCTGAACGAATGTATTCAATGTGGGACATGCTCAGGTTCCTGTCCGGCAGTTGAATTCATGGATCAGACGCCCCGACGCCTTATCGGCATGATCAACGCAGATCTCAAGGAAGATGTAATTGACACAAATACATATTGGGTTTGCGCGTCTTGCTATCAATGCACAGTCAGATGTCCGTCCAGGATCGATATTGCCGGCGCGATGTATGCCGTAAAGCGCTACTCAATGTGGAACAAAACCTATGCCGACGATCTGGTTGGCCCGGTCTTCTCTGAAACATTTATGAAGACCATTGCCCGAAGCGGCAGATCATATGAGCCGATTTTGGCACCAACTTATATCTTCGGTTTTGGGGCAAAGGAATTCTTCCAGGAGGTTCAGGGCGCAACCAAGATGATGCTCAAAGGCCGTATCCCTGTTTTACCCCCAAGGATCAAACGCCTTAAGAATTTCCAGAACATGATCAAACGCATTATCCCGATGGGAGATGAGGAGTAATCATGAAAAAATACGCTTACTTCCCGGGCTGCTCACTGGAAAAAATGGCCCTGAGCTACCATAAATCATCTCTGGAGACCACACGTGTATTAGGCGTGGAGCTTGAGGAATTGGAAGATTGGAACTGCTGCGGCGCGACCACCTACTTCCATCTCGACGAGATTTTAGCGAATACACTCGTAGCTCGCAATCTGGCGATAGCAGAAAAACAGGGGCTTGATTTTGTCGCCCCATGTAGTGCCTGCTACAAAAACGCCTATTTCACCAATACCTATATGAAAGAAGATGCAGATCTTGCTGAGCATATCAACTATGCGCTCGAAGCAGACGATCTCCAACTTTCGGGTGACTTAAATGTCCATCATCTAATTGATGTTTTCGCAAATGAAGTTGGGCCAGAAGAAATCAAAAAGAAGGTTACCAACCCTCTAAAAGAGCTGCGCATTGCACCATATTATGGCTGCCAGATCGTCAGGCCAAGAAAAAATGGCGAGAATGTTGAAGACCCGCAGTTTTTTGAAGAACTGATCAGAGCCATGGGCGCAAATCCAATCGACTTTGCTTACAAAACCCGCTGCTGTGGTGGATCACTTCTTCTTACAAACCGCCCCGCCGCCCTCGATATGATTCGGCACCTGCTTCAGAATGCCCAAAACAGTGGAGCAGATGTCATCGCTACGGCTTGCCCACTTTGCCAGGTCAACCTGGAGGCTTATCAAACTCAGGTCAATGAAGAGTTTGGCACAGACTTCTCTACTCCCGTCTTGTATTTCACGCAACTGATGGGCCTGGCTTTGGGAATTGCTCCCAAAAAATTGGGAATCGGGTCAGAACTGGTTTCAACGCTCCCCGTTCTATCCCAATTTCTTAAAAAGGAGGCCCGATGAAACAATATCACCTACCCACAAACTTCCAACTTATTCTGACAAACACTACGGATAGGAGAAAGACCTATGACTGAAAAAAGTAATTCTGAGAACAAAGAGCGAGTTGGCGTTTACGTCTGTCACTGCGGCACAAATATCTCCAAAGTGGTGGATGTAGAAGAAGTCGCTCGCTGGGCTGGAGAACAGCCCAATGTTGAAGTTGCTCGTGACTATAAATTCATGTGCTCCAGTTTGGGCCAGGAATTGATCGAGCAGGATATCAAGGAAAAGGGATTGACGCGAGTCGTCTGCGCTTCCTGTTCGCCCCACATGCACGAGAAGACATTTAGAACAGCTTGTGAGCGCGCAGGCTTGAACCCCTTCCTTTTCGAAATGACCAATATCCGCGAACATGATTCATGGATCACGGACGACAAGGTAGCTGCCACCGCTAAAGCGAAATCTCTTGTTAGAGGATCAATTGACCGCGTAATTCACCACGAACCCCTCGAACAGATCCCCGTTGAGATCAATCCCAACACCCTGGTTGTGGGCGGTGGTATCGCTGGAATCACCTCAGCGCTTGAGCTTGCAGATGCTGGTTATCATGTCTACCTTGTGGAACGGGAACCCTCCATCGGCGGCCACATGGCACAGCTCGATAAAACCTTCCCCACATTGGACTGCTCAGCTTGTATCCTGACACCCAAGATGGTTGATGTTGCCCAACACGACAACATCACACTGCTCACCTGGAGTGAAGTCGAAAAAGTTGATGGCTACCTGGGCAATTTCAGCGTCACTGTCCGCAAAAAAGCGCGCTACGTCAACGAAGAACATTGCACTGGCTGTGGCATTTGTATCGAAAAATGCCCCTTCAAGGAAGTCGATGAAGTCTTTGAAGCCGGCATGGGCACACGAAAAGTGATCTATAGACCCTTCCCTCAGGCCGTACCTAAATATCCGGTGATCGACAAAGAAAACTGTGTCTATTTCAAAACCGGAAAATGCAAAGCCTGCGAGAAATTCTGCCCTACCGAGCCGAATTCGATTGAATTTGATCAGGAAGATGAAATCCTGCAAATCGATGTTGGCAATATCATTCTCGCAACCGGATATGATCTCTTCGACTCCAAGCGTATCCCGCAATATGGCTACGGAAAATTGGATAATGTTTTCACCGGTTTGGAATTTGAACGGATGGTAAATGCAGCCGGCCCCACAGATGGCAAAATTGTCTTACGTGATAAGGAAAGCACTCCCAAGAGCGTAGGTATCGTCCATTGTGTAGGCTCACGTGACGAGAATTATCACAAATATTGTTCAAAAGTTTGCTGCATGTACTCGCTGAAGTTTGCCCATCTTGTTCATGAGCGCATTCCCGATGCTGAAATCTATGATTTCTATATTGATATGCGCACCCCAGGCAAAGGGTATGAAGAATTTTACAACCGCTTGCTTGAAGAGGGAACTCACTTCATTCGTGGCAAGGTAGCAGAAGTTACAGACGCAGCTCGCATTCCGGAAGAAGAAGGCAAGCTTATCATCCAGGTCGAGGATACGTTGATCGGTAAACAGCGCCGTATCCCCGTCGATATGGTCATCCTGAGCTCGGCAATGGAAGCACGTGCCGGGTCCAAGGAGGTTTCGCAACTCTTCAAGATGGGCTGTGACTTCGACGGATTCTTCACCGAGCGGCATCCCAAACTTGATCCCGTCGCCACAATGACGGATGGCATTCTCATCGCTGGTGCTTGCCAGGGACCGAAAGATGTTCCTGAAAGCGTTTCACAAGGAGCCGCAGCAGCAGCCCGTGTGGCTGGATTGATCAGCCGCGGCACGGTGATGATGGAACCTGTCCGGGCCAGCATCGATCAAGAGGCTTGCTCCGGGTGCAAAATCTGCAATAATATGTGCCCCTTTAACGCGATTATCTTCCATGAAGACCGCAAGGTTTCTGAAGTCATCACCGCCCTTTGCCAGGGTTGCGGTACCTGCGTAGCGGCCTGCCCCAGCGGCGTTATCACCGGAGCACATTTCACTAACGATCAATTGTTCGCCCAGATCGAAGGTGTGTTGTGGGATATGAGCGCTGAAAAGGCATCAGCGTAAAGGAATGGAGAAAACAATGAGTGAAACATACGAACCCGTAATCGTCGGATTTCTGTGTAACTGGTGCTCCTACCGCGCGGCTGATCTTGCTGGAACTGCACGCATAAAGTATGCGCCAAATATGCGCGCGATCCGTGTGATGTGCAGTGGGCGGGTAGACCCCCAATTTGTCATGAAGGCATTGCGTGAAGGTGCAGATGGCGTGATGATCGCTGGATGTCACCCTGGCGAATGTCATTATGTCAACGGCAATATCAAAGCCATGCGCCGTTTTTATCTTCTCAGGAAGATGCTCACGCAATTAGGCGTTGAAGAAGAACGTGTTCAGTTGATCTGGGCATCGGCCTCAGAAGGTATTTTACTGGCCGAAAAAGTTGACCAGATGACTGAAGCACTACGCGCTTTAGGCCCGCTTAATTGGGATGAAAAAGTCGTCAATCGAAGCAACGGATACAAAGCTGCTGAAGTTGCCCCAGTACTTGAGGAGGCATAACAATGACTAAAAATGAAAAACCGAAACTGGCAATGTACTGGTCCTCATCCTGTGGAGGATGTGAAGTTTCAGTACTCAATATTCACGAGAAAATTCTCACCGTAGACGAGGTTTTCGACATAGCCTTTTTCCCCTGCATCGCTGATTTCAAAACCAAAGATGTGGAGGCATATCCGGACGGCCATATCACCGTCTGCCTGTGGAATGGTGCCATCCGCAACTCAGAAAATGAAGAGATGGCTCATCTATTGCGGAAAAAATCGACGTTTATGGTCGCTTTTGGTTCTTGTGCTTATGAGGGCTGCATCCCTGCCCTCTCGAACCTGACATCCAAAGAGGCAACCTTTAACACAGTCTACAAGGATAATCCCACGATAGACAACCCCGAGGGTATCATCCCATTGACATCTGTACAGGTCCCCGAAGGCGAATTGACGATCCCTGAATTCTACAATACGGTCAAATCGCTGGATCAGGTTGTGGATGTAGATTACTACCTGCCCGGCTGTCCACCTGAGCCTGAACAAATCTGGGCTGTGCTACAGGTGATCGTTGGTGCGCTGCTTGAAGGTGCTCCACTGCCCCCCAAAGGCTCGATTGTCGGCGCCAGCAACGTCGCTGTATGCGAAGGATGCGAACGGGAAAAAAGTGAGAAAGCCATTGATCGCTTCTACCGCCCTTACGAAATCGTCCCCGAACCCGATGTATGCTTGCTCGAACAGGGTCTCGTCTGTATGGGGCTGGCGACACGTGGCGGATGCGGTGCACTCTGCCCAAGTGTAGGAATAGGATGCCGGGGCTGTTATGGCCCGATGCCCGGCGTAGAAGACCAGGGAGCAAAAATGCTCTCTGCGATTGCATCGGTTATTAGTGCAGGCCATGAAAGCATGGAGGAAGCTGAACTTGAAGAGCGGATCCAGACCGTCGTCGATACCATCGCCGATCCCGCTGGAACTTTTTATCGCTTTAGCATGGCCCATTCATTGCTCCAAAGAGCAAAAGTTAACGGTTCTAACGGGAAAGGAGAGGCAGCATGAAACAACGAATCACTATAGATCCCATTACCCGTCTGGAAGGGCATGGCAAGATCGAAATATTCCTGGACGAAGAGGGTGAAGTAGAAAACGCCTATCTTCAAATTCCAGAATTGCGTGGTTTTGAACAATTCACTGTTGGGCGACCAGCGGAGGAAATGCCGCGTATCACCAATCGCATTTGTGGTGTCTGCCCCGAAGCTCATCATATGGCGGCCACAAAGGCACTCGATGCACTTTTCGATGTCGAACCGCCATCGGTTGTCAAGAAGATCCGCGAATTATTCTACGCATCCTTCTATTGCACCGATCATACCGTCCACTTTTACGCCCTGGGCGGCCCGGATTTCGTGCTCGGTCCGGAGTCCGATCCGGCAGAACGCAATATCCTGGGTGTGATCCACAAAGTCGGTGTGGACATTGGCATGGAAGTGATCAACTGTCGCAAGCGCAATCACGACATCATCAAGATGTTGGGCGGACGCGGCATCCATCCCGTATCAGGTTTACCCGGCGGATGGAGCGTTGCGATCACAGAAGAAATGCGGAAGGAAATTGAAGATGCCGCTCACAAAAACATCGCCTTTGCAGAATTTTCACTAAAGCTTTTTGACGATGTTGTCCTGGCGAATAAAGACTATGTCGATCTGATCGTCTCGGATGCCTTCACTCACAAAACCTACTATATGGGCACGGTGGATGAAAATAACCATGTCAATTTCTATGATGGCATGATTCGTGTCGTCGATCCCGAAGGGAAGGAATTTCTCAAATACCATTCCAAAGACTACGCTGAGCATATCGCAGAGCGCGTCGAGCCGTGGACCTATCTGAAATTCCCCTATCTCAAAGCTGTGGGATGGAAGGGTTTTGAAGATGGCATGGACAGCGGTGTTTATTGTGCCACTCCACTTTCGCGACTCAATGCTGCAGATGGCATGGCAACCCCCAAAGCACAGGAACATTTTGATCGTTTCTATGAGACACTGGGCAGCAAGAAAGTGGATGGACGATATCAGCCCGTTCACCATCGCCTGGCGACTCATTGGGCACGCCTGATCGAATTGCTCTACGCAGCCGAACGCATGCTTGAGCTTGCTACCGATCCCGAGATCACTGACCCGAACGTGCGGATGCCGATAACCACCACCCCGCGCGAGGGAGTTGGTTCCGTTGAAGCCCCACGCGGTACGTTGACACATCATTATAAAACCGACGAAAACGGTATTCTGACCGACGTCAACTTGATCGTGGGCACAACCAATAACTACGCGCCGATAGCGATGTCAGTCAAGAAGGCGGCACAGTCGCTGATCACCAAGGGAACGGTGATTACCGAAGGCTTGCTCAATACGATTGAGATGGCCTTCCGCAACTACGATCCCTGCATGTCCTGTGCAACTCACTCCCTGCCTGGACAGATGCCATTGGAAGTTAATATCATCAATGCAGATGGTGAAGTGATCGAAACCGTCAGCCAGTATATAGATTGAAGAGTAGTCGCAAAAGTGGGTCGCACCTAATAGTAGGTGCGACCCACTATCTAAAAAGAATCGCCCCCACCCAGCCTCCCCCAAATTCCAGAAGCGGAATTTAGGGGAGGGGATAGAATTTAAATATGAAAACACTAGTAGTTGGGCTCGGCAATCCTATTCTTACAGACGATGGTGTCGGCGTAAAAGTTGCCTACGCTGTTGAAGAAGAACTGGGACCAAATATTCCCGAAAATATCACTGTTACTGAAGCCAGTGTCGGTGGCCTGCGCCTGATGGAGTTGATGATCGGTTATGACCGCGTTATCTTAATCGATGCGATCATGACGAGCAATGGTCACGACTATGGTCATATCCACGAATTATCTCTGGAAGATCTGCGTCAAATCACCCCCACTGAGCACAGTGCCTCCGCTCACGATACATCTCTCATCACCGCATTGGACGCAGGCGTACACTTGGGATTACACATGCCCAAAGAATTTGAGATCATAGCCGTAGAAGTCGAAAACGTAATGGATTTTAGCGAAGATCCAACACCAGCCGTGGCAGCGGCGATTCCCAAAGTCACAGAAATGGTGCTGGATTCACTTAGAAAAGAGATCATAGTTCATTAAAAATTCTTCCTTAAAACCCTTAAATTGAGCGTCAGAAAAAAATATTCTGACGCTTTTTATTTTCCATGCCAATGTTATAATCGCCTGATATTAATCAACAGGACATAAATTCATGAATCGCAATATTGCAATTTTATTTTTCACCCTGGTCGTCGTGATGATGGGATTCGGGATCATCATTCCTCTCCTCCCCTTCTATGTTACAGATATGGGAGGTAGCGGTATCTCGATGGGCATCTTAATGGCCGTATTCGCCTTTATGCAATTTCTCTTCTCACCACTTTGGGGTGATCTATCCGATCGATATGGGCGCAAACCTTTTCTGATGCTGGGCGCACTCGGCAATGGGATCACGATGCTCCTGATAGGCTTTGCCACTGAGCTATGGATGCTTTTTGCTGCACGCGCCCTGGCTGGAATTCTATCTTCGGCAACATTGCCTACTGCAATGGCCTATATCAGCGATAGCACAGATGAAAAAGATCGCGGTGGCGGGATGGGGATCATCGGAGCAGCATTTGGCGTTGGGATGGTCTTAGGTCCCGGCATTGGTGGAGCGATGTCCGATATTTCATTGAGCGCCCCATTCTTCCTGGCTACGGGCTTATCTGCGCTGGCTTTGATTTTGATCTGGTTTGCCCTTCCAGAATCCCTGGCGCTGAAAGACCGCCAAAAAGGAGCCAGGAAATTTCAAGGCCCCCAATTAAAAACCTTGTGGGAGGCTCTCATCGGCCCAATCGGTTTTCTTTTTGCGCTCGCTTTCCTGCTCAGTTTTGGGATGAGCAATTTCGAAGGTGTTTTTGGACTTTATGCTGATTTACGTTTTGGCTACGATGCAAAAACTGTTGGCATTGTACTCACTGTTGTTGGTATCACTTCTGCGGTGGTACAAGGCGTACTAACGGGACCAGCCATACGTCGGTGGGGTGATTCAGCGGTCATCAAAACATCACTGATCGCCAGCGCTCTCGGATATCTGTTGATGCTCACAGCCGAACAACTATCAACAGTTATACTGACGACTGGTTTTTTCGTCATGAGTAATGCGATGTTACGCCCGAGTATTGCCTCATTGATCTCCAAGAGCACCATACAAGGTCAGGGTATTGCTATGGGCATAAATAATTCCTTTATGAGTCTCGGGAGAATTGTCGGACCGATCTGGGCAGGGACTGCGCTCGATATTAATTTGAGCTACCCATTTATAACGGGGGCAATCATCATGGCATTTGGATTTATCGCAACATTATTCTTCCTGCGGAAAGAGCGAGAACAGGTAACTGTTATTACATAACACAAAAAAGCCAGAGTTTGAATTCTGGCTTTTTTGTTTTCTCTCCCAATACTTTTACAACTCCACCCCTCTTCCATATTTATAATAAGCTGCGCAAGCCCCCTCGGTAGAAACCATTGTTGCCCCAAGTGGGTGTTCTGGGTTGCACTCATTCCCAAATGCCACACAATCATTCGGTTTCTTCAAGCCGCGTAGAATCTCGCCAGCAATGCACAAGGGTGACTCTTCTGTGGTGATCTCACCCACATCAAAACGCTTCTCGGCATTGAATTCATCAAATTCAGGCCGTAATTCCCAGCCACTGGAGGGGATCGTACCAATGCCACGCCATTTGCGGTCACATGCCACAAAAACCTTATCAATCATTTTCTGGGCAGGTTTATTTCCGTCAAAAGTCACCGCGCGCGGATAGGCATTCACCACATCCGTTTTGCCCGCCTCCAACTGCTGCACATTTGCCAGAATGCCCTGCACGATATCCAACGGCTCGAAACCGGTCACCGACATTGGGATGCCATATTGCTCAGCAATGGGCGAATATTCCCAATATCCCATCACGGCACAAACATGACCCGCCAGCAAAAAACCCTGCACACGATTATCAGGTGAACCTAGGATGGCATGTGTTGCTGGAGGTACGCATACATGCGAGACCAGAATACTGTAATTTTTCAAACCGAGATTTTTTGCCTGGATAACACTCATCACATTCGCGGGAGCGGTGGTCTCAAATCCGATCGCAAAAAATACCACCTGTTTATCAGGATTATCCCTGGCAATGCGGACCGCGTCTAGTGGCGTGTAAATTACGCGCACATCGCCGCCAGCCGCTCGAATGGAGAAGAGATCAACCGTCGAGCCGGGAACACGTAACATATCCCCATAGGAGCAGAAGATCACGTCCGGTTTGGCGGCAATCGCCAGGGCCCTATCGATCTGCTCGAGTGGTGTCACGCAAACCGGACATCCGGGTCCGTGCACCAATTCGATTTCTGGTGGAAGTAATTGATCAATCCCATGCCGAACAATGGCATGAGTCTGCCCCCCACAGATCTCCATCAATGTCCAGGGACGCGTTATTGTGCGGGCGATCTCATCTATCACCCCGCGCACTAATTCCGCATCCCTATACTCCGTCACATATTTCACTTTATCTTTTCTGTTGAATATCCTATGCCTAATTCATCTTCGAGATCAATAATTTCCTGCAGCATCTCCAACGAGGCCTTGGCTTCTTCCTCGCTCAGAAGACTGATCGCAAATCCAACATGGATAACCGTATAATCGCCCACATTGGCTTCGGGCAAATATTCCAGGCAAGCTTCGCGAACAATACCCCCAAAATCCACCTGCGCCATCCTCAGACCGTTCTTTTCGGTGACTTCAATAATTTTTCCTGGAACGCCAAGACACATAATTATCTCCAATTTTTCACCACTGAGACACAAAAAGCACAGAGAGATTCTTTGTGTTCACAGAGAAATCCTTTGTGAACTTCGTGTCTTTGTGGTAATTTCATTTCAACTTCCAACTCGCAATCGCAGCCTGCCCCAACGCCAGCCCGCCATCATTTGCCGGAACCTGGCGATGAATGAGAACTTCGAAATCATCCTCACGAAGCTTTTTCAAAGTGCGGGTTAGAATGTATCTATTTTGCCAAACACCACCACTTAAGGCAACTGTATTTAATCCGCTCTTTTCACGTAGTCTGATACAAATTTCAGCAACCATATTGACGATACCATTATGAAATCGAGCGGAAATGACCGGGATGGGGACATCATTCAGCGAATCTGCAATCAGCGATTCGATAGCGGCGCGCACCCGAATCTCAGCATTGCTGCCATCAAAATTATAGCTACCCATTTCGGTATCATCCGCCAAAGCCTCAAACTCAATCGCGGCCTGTGCCTCATAATTGACTCGTTGCCGTACGCCCGCCAGAGCCGCTGCGGCATCAAAGAGACGGCCCATGCTCGAAGTCAGCGGCGTATTCAGCTTTCGTTCCAATTGAACGCGTAAGGCCATCCGTTCTTCTGAGCATTGATCCTGTACAGAGGCGAGGTTTGCATCCCAATCCAGGCCAAGCTGCCAGAGCAAGCCCAATGCGGTACGCGATGGGCGTTTTGTGGCTGCATCGCCACCTGCCAACGGGAAATATTCCAGGTGAGTAACACGCTTATAACCGGCATAATCTGCCAGTAAAAATTCCCCGCCCCAAATATTGCCATCATCGCCGTAGCCCGTGCCATCGAGGGCCACCCCTATTACACGCTCATCGCCCGCCAGGCCGTTCTCTGCCATGCAGGAGGCGATATGGGCATGATGATGTTGAATAGCTACCGTTTTTACGTTATCCCGTTCCGTCCGTTCTTGAGCATAACGCGTCGTCAGGTAATTGGGATGCGCGTCATAGGCAATCGCTTCCGGTTTTACCCGAAATAGTTTCTCAAAATGGGATACGCCCTCTTCAAAGGATTGCAGGGTTTCGTAATTTTCCAGATCCCCGATATGGTGGCTGAGGAATGCGTATTTCTGATTGGTGATACAAAAAGCATTCTTCAATTCAGCGCCAGTGGCAAGCAATGCTGGTACCTCCCAGGGCAATTTGATCGGGAAAGGAGTATAGCCGCGGCTTCGTCGTAATGGATATATTCCCTTTTCAACCACCCTTGCAACCGAATCATCACAGCGGATATGAATATCACGGTCGTGCATCAGGAAGGCGTCGGCCAAAGAAGAAAGTCGCTCACGAGCATCTTCGTTTGTGTAGGCAATTGGTTCTTCACTCAAATTGCCGCTTGTCATTACGAGCGCATCAAATTGTGCGTTTTCGTCAAAGATCAAATAATGCAAGGGCGTATAAGGGAGCATAACGCCAATCGAATCCTGTCGGGGAGCGATTTCGCGCGCAATCGGTGACTCCGGTCGGCGTTGGAGGAGAACAATCGGTCGAGCAATGGATTTGAGCAGCTCACGCTCAGTCTCATCTAAAAAACAATGTTTTTCGACGGTGGCAATATCTGGCATCATCAATGCAAAAGGTTTATCCACGCGTAACTTTCGCCGACGCAACTCACTGACCGCAGCGGCATTTGTTGCATCACAGGCAAGATGAAAACCACCGAGACCTTTGATGGCAAGGATTTTGCCTTGACCCAGAAGTTTTTGGGTTTCGAGGATGGCTACGTTTCTCTGTAAAGGCGAACGGCCGTTCGCCCCTACGATTTCCAACCAAACCTTTGGCCCGCAATCTGGGCAGGCGACCGGCTGGGCGTGAAAACGTCTGTCCAACGGATCCTTGTATTCGCTGGCGCAAGTCCCGCACATGGGGAAAGGCGCCATTGTCGTTTCTGGGCGGTCATAGGGAATATCTTTGATGATCGTAAAACGCGGGCCACAGTTGGTGCAATTGATAAAAGGATAACGATAGCGATGATCTTCGGGATCAAAGAGTTCACGGAGACAATCCGGGCAAATGCTTACATCCGGGGAAATAGGCTGAAAGGCGTCCGCAATCGCTTCAGAGTGGACAATTTCAAATCCCCGGAAGCCATTTAGGGCCTGGGGCGTTGCGGTAAGTTCATCGATAAGGGAAAGTGGCGGGGCTTCATCCAGCAGAGCTTTGGTAAATTCATCCAACACAGCTGCTTCCCCATCCACTTCAATATTCACCCCTGCAGATGTATTCCGCACCCACCCATTTAATTGGAAACGAGTCGCCAGCCCATACACGAAGGGGCGAAAACCAACTCCCTGAACAACGCCTGTGATATGGATGCGGAGACCCGTTTGTTTTGTCATAGCTAGTACAAACTGTAGTCACGGCTTCAGCCGTTCATAAGCGACTAAAGTCGCTACTACAATATTTTATTTATCTTCGACGTTTTCGATTATCCAATTAATCCATTCATCCACACCTTCTTGAGTAGTGCAGGAGATGGGAAAAGTGATCAAACCGGCATTGAGTATTTCAACGCCACGTCGAAAATAATCCATTTTGAAGGGAATATAAGGCATCAGGTCAATTTTATTAATGATCAGCGCGTCCACACCCCTGTACATACCGGGGTATTTATAAGGCTTGTCATCGCCTTCAGGAACAGATGCCACAAGGATGCTTTTATGCGTACCCAGGGGAAAGTTGGACGGGCAAACGAGGTTGCCAACATTCTCCACCAATAAAAGATCGAAATCCTTCAAGTCAAGCTGGTCAAGCGCCTGTTTGAGCATAACGGCATCCAGATGACAATTTCCACCCGTGTTGATCTGAATGGCGGCCAGCGCACCAGCCTCAGAAGCACGATCGGCATCAATGCTGGTAGCGATATCACCGTCTACAACAGCCACACGAAACTTCTCACTCAGCCTGGGCAGGGTTTGCTCGATCAGTGAGGTCTTACCTGCACCGGGAGAGGCCATAATATTGATTGCAAAAACACCGGCTTCGTCCAAACGAGAACGATTTTCTACAGCCAATTGGTCATTCGCGCTGAGTATCTTTTCTACTACAGATACTTTTTTGGTCATTCCTCATCCTCCGTCTTGATCTCGATCGAGTCAAGGTAAAATTCTTCGCCTTTCAAAATCTTGATCAGAACCCCATCGCATAAGGGACAAGCCATTTCACCATCGGCAGGTTTATACGCATGATTACAATCCAGGCAAAGCATCTGGGTTGGCACTCGCTGGAAATGCAATTGTGCCCCCTCGGCAATGGTATCCTTGCTCAAAATATCCCAATAGAATTGGACCGAATCATCAATCACGCTCGCAAGTTGCCCGATCACTATATTTAAATCAGTGATCTGAGTTGCCTGCGCCTCTTCTGCATGTTTCAAAACAATACTAAGAATTGACTCGGCTACAGGTAATTCATGCATATAGAATTAGCTCTTTGTTTTAACCAAATATGTTGCAATGGCTTCTTTAAGTTTTTTTGGATGAAAATCATAAGGACCTACTCCCGCTGCATAGACCACTACTCCATCCGTATCAATTAGATACAGGCGTGTCGGCCAACCTGCATAGGCCTTGTTGACGGCATCATCCATCTCATCGACATAGGTCCGGACACCATAGGATAGGGATTTTTCGCACGCGCCTGCAACCTGCCGCCGTTCCTCGATCGTGTTCGGATCGTAGATATCCATTGCCACCTTCGGCGAATAGAATCCCATCATCCTTTTCGGAACCCCTTTGCCAAACCACCAGCCATCCACGGGGTGTGCCTCACGGATATAAATTGGCAGAAAAGCAACTTGTTCATGATATTCAGCATATAACTCTGTGAGACCTACGGTCCCTTTGACATAGGGCGGTCAGGTAAAGCTACCAAAGATCAGGGCAACGGGTTTTTTATTGCGGAAATCAGATAAGCGGACAGGATTCTGCCCATGCGCATCACGCAACTCGAAATCCGGGGCGAGGTCGCCCACACGCGGGGCCTGGGGATCATATTTTTTTTGCCATCTTGAAGCGGATTTTCGATCTGTAATTCTGGTTTCCAGCATAATTTTATAGCTCACTGGTCATAATGAATAATGGTTTCATTTCAAAACTCTCGTAATTGGGGCGATATCGGTCGGTATTATAAAACTGCTTCACATCCACCAATTTTTTTGAGCTGGTCACAACTTCGATAGGCATATTGTCGTAGCGTCCGTTTTTCAAGACCACCAGGCGACCATATAATCCCTTCAGGATCAAATCCAATGCCAGATTACCAAATGCCATCGGAACAATCGAATCGATTGCATCGGGGTCGCCTCCCCGAACCATATAACCCAATTTTTGGTTGACCACACTGACCTTCTTCCCATTATTGAACTTTGGGGATATTTTTTTTATTTCATCAGAAACCAGATCACCGATGCCACCCAATTTTGCATGGCCATAAGCATCTGTTGTCCTGTTCTCAAAGATCATCTCTCCCCCTTCAAACATCGCACCTTCGGAGATCAAGGCGATTGAGTAACGACTGGGGTTATTCATCCGATCTTCAGATAATAGCTCAGTAAGTTTCTCAATATTGAAACGATGCTCCGGGACCACACATCGATTGGCTGCCCCAGCCATCGTTGGGAGCAATGCGGAAAAGCCTGCATACCGCCCAAAAACCTCCAAAATAAGAAAGCGCTCGTGTGAACCTGCAACAGTACGCAGATTATTTGTCAGGGCAATGGTGCGGGTTACGCATGTGCTGAAGCCGATGCAATAATCTGTACCGGGGACATCGTTGTCCATCGTCTTGGGGATGGCGACAACCTTAACCCCCTCCTGACATAAGCGGACACCATAACTGAGCGTATCATCCCCCCCAATAGGAATCAGGTAATCAATATTGAGATATTCCAGATTCTTGAGGACTTCAGCAGTCAGGTCGTTATCATCTTCCAAATACGTATCTTGCAGATGCTCAGGGATATCCGCTTTTTTTACATGACTGGGCTTTGTCCGCGATGTATGTAAAAAGGTCCCCCCTGTTCGGCCTGCCCTATTAACAATTTCTCTCGTCAGAATCTGGTAATTATTACTATTATCCGCTTTTTTATCGCGAATAATGTCTACCATACCCGCCCAGCCGCGCCGGATTCCGATTACCTGAAATCCCTCACGCAGCGCCCGAATCGTGACTGCCCGAATGGCTGGGTTCAGACCAGGGACATCTCCCCCACCAGTTAGAATTGCGATCACACCTCTTCTTGCAGACATTGGCAACCTCCTCCGATGAATCAATCTCGACGACAAAGAAAATTATACTTGAATATCATTGGCGGATCGCGGAAGCAATAACTTTTAGGAGCGTCAACCTATGATAAATGGTATGAAAGTCACCTACAATCATTTCCAAGGGGAACAGAGTACAGAATATTTTTTGATAGCAAAAAAATTTTTTATTACCCACTGGCCTTCAAGGGTGATCCAATCGCTTTATGGCGGCGAACCCACCAGCCCTCACCCCAGAAGAAAAATAGTGCAAACCAGATTATCCCAAAGCCGATCGCTTGAGACGAAGTAAATTCTTCCTTATAAAGCAAAACACCGATCAGAAATTGCATTGTCGGCGCGATATACTGCATCAGCCCGATCATTGTCAATGAAATTCGCTGCGCTGCCTTGGCAAAGAGCAGCAGGGGAATTGCCGTCACTGCTCCTGCCCCGATCAACAACCAGTCAGTTGTAGCGCTGATTTGCCCGAAGACCCCATTTCCCCGGTTGATCTCATAAAGTAGATAACCCAACGCAGGCAGGAGCATAATCCCGGTTTCAAAGGTCAGGCCGTATAATGACCCAAGTGTGGATTCCTTTTTAAGCAGGCCATACAAGCCAAAGGTGAAAGCAAGAATGATTGCGATCCACGGCAGGCGCCCATAGAGGAATGTTAGGTAGAATACACCAAATGTTGCCAGCCCAAGCGGTATCCACTGCATTGGGCGAAGTCTTTCTTTAAGAAAGATCATGCCCAATAACACGCTAAATAGCGGGTTGATGAAGTAGCCCAAACTGCTCTCGATGATATAGTTGTGATTGATTGCCCAGACATAGGTCAACCAGTTAACACCGAGTAATATTGCCGCCGGACCATGCGATTTAAGGATGGTGACGTTAAGTTTTTCCCGAAACTTTCCCCATTGCCGCGTAGTTACGAGGACAAGCACAAGCATAATAAATGCCCACAAAATACGGTGGCCGATGAGTTGTGCCGCCGAAATATGATGTAGCTGTTTCCAGTAGATGGGGAAAAATCCCCACAGAATATATGTCGCTAAAGCATAAAGAATGCCAGAATTCATTGGTAATTTTCTCCTATGATGAAAGGAAAGTATACACCTGAATACCAACCACTGACAACGAGCATTTGGGAATTATGCAGAATATATTACGGATGAGAATTTTTGGATGGGTTAATTTCCACCCCTCATATATCAAAAGCGCCAAGAAAATCTCGACGCTTTCTGTGTTTATATCCACTTCCCACTCCCTCTGTCCTTCGGACATCTCCCCCAAATTCTACAAGCGGAATTTAGGGGAGAGTGTAATTTATATCTTTGCTTTTCTCAGCCGGAGACTATTACTCACAACCGAGACGCTACTGAACGCCATCGCGAATGCCGCCAGCATGGGGTTGATAAATCCCATCGCAGCAGCAGGGATCAGGATGACGTTATAGAAGAAGGCCCAGAAGAGATTCTGCTTGATCGTGGAAAGTGTCTTGCGGGAGAGCTTGACAGCGCGCACCACGCCGCGCAGGTCTCCGCTCATCAGCGTGACGGGAGCGGCGGCCATGGCGACATCTGTCCCCGTGCCAATGGCGATGCCCACATCCGCCTGGGCGAGGGCTGGAGCGTCGTTAACGCCATCACCCACCATCGCGACAACTTGTGCCTTATCCCCTTCGCCCTGCAATTTTTTAACCTCAGCAACCTTTCCTTCTGGCAAGACTTCGGCGATAACGTTGCTTAAGCCAACCTGCGCACCAATTGCTTCGGCGGTCGCCTGGTTGTCACCGGTGATCATGATCACTTCCAGTCCCATTTCTTTTAGCTCCAAAATCGCTTCGATAGAGCCATCTTTGACTGTATCCGCTACAGCGATGACACCCGAAACCACACCATCCACGGCTACAAGCATGGCTGTTTTGGCCTCAGATTGGAGACGTTGAACCTCGTTGCTAAGGAACTTGTTTCCGATCTTTGAGGAACCCGTTCCTTTGGAAGGAATGGGTTCCTTGACTATATTCTCCATCATCCGCAAATTGCCAACGGAGACTTGCTTCCCCTCGACTTCAGCGGAGACACCGTGACCAGCCTGAGCCTGGAACCCGGCCAGATCAGCGAGGGCAAGCTCACGCGAGGTCGCTTCCGCCCAGATCGCCTCTCCCAACGGATGCTCGCTCCCCTTTTCAACGGAAGCTGCCAAACGGAGTAAATCGTCCGCATCCCATCCATCTGCAACGACAATATCGGTCACGGCAGGCTGACCTTTGGTAATCGTTCCCGTTTTATCAAGGACGACAACGTCCGTCTTCCCTGCGGTTTCAAGCCCTGCACTGGAGCGGAAAAGAATTCCCATTCCTGCACCCTTGCCAGTCCCAACCATGACCGCGGTCGGTGTGGCGAGACCCATCGCACAGGGACAGGCAATGACCAGCACAGCGACCAAATTGACGAGGGCACGAGTGAAAAGGCTGACTTCGGAATCAACAGGAAGGGGAACAAGATAGTACCAGGCCGCAAAAGTGAGCGCTGCGATAACTAGCACAATCGGGACAAAGACCGCCGATACCTGGTCTGCCAGCTTCTGGATAGGTGCTTTCGATCCCTGGGCATCTTCCACTAATTTGATGATCTGCGCGAGAGCGGTCTCTTTGCCAACTTTGGTGGCTTCAAATTTGAGCAATCCCAACTTGTTGAGAGTAGCCCCGATCAGCGGATCGCCAGCCTGCTTTTCGACAGGCAGAGATTCCCCCGTCAGCATGGATTCGTCTATTGCTGAACGTCCCTCGACGACAACGCCATCGACAGGAATTTTTTCGCCTGGTTTAACAATGAGCATATCGCCAACAACAACATCCTCGAGTGGAATATCAGTTTCTACACCATCACGGATGACACGCGCGGTTTTTGCGCGCAATCCCATCAGCTTTTTGATCGCATCGCTGGTACGTCCTTTGGCACGCGCTTCGAGAAATTTGCCAAGACGGATCAGGGTGATAATGACAGCGGCTGTTTCAAAATAAACATGACCGGGCAGGATATTCAGCATGACGATGATCGAATAGAAATACGCAACCGAGGATCCCATCGCGACGAGAACATCCATGTTCGCCGAGCCATTACGCAGGGCTTTATAACCACCGACATAATATTGCCAGCCCACATAAAACTGGACGGGGGTAGCGAGGGCAAACATCAGCCAATTTGCCCAGGCTCCATGTGACCACATGGGCAGCAAACCAAAATCCCGGGCCATTGAGAATAGAAAAAGAGGCAGTGTAAAGATTATCCCAACAATAAGCAAAAATCGTTGGTGATCGATCTCTTCAGCTCTGGCTTTGGCTTCGGCATCTTCAGCGTCGCCGCCCAGCTCGAGGGAGTCAAATCCCGCTGCACTGACGGCGCGACGCAGTTCGGCTTGCGTGACCATCGTCGGAATATAGCTGACACGGGCTTTCTCAGTCGTAAAAGTGACTTGTGCATCCAGCACCCCATCGAGGGTGAGGAGCGCTTTTTCAAGACGGCGGGCGTCGTTATCATCCGAAAGACGTTTGATGACCAATTCCGCTTCACCGGTGGCGATGCCATATCCGGCACGCTCAACGCGGGCAATGACTGAATCCATGCCGAGAATAGAGGGGTCAAATTCAACGGTCGCCCGCTCAGAAGAGAGGTTGACAACAGCGGTTTCAACGCCATCCAGTTTAATCAGGTTGCGCTCCACGGTGGCAACACAATTGGCACAGGTCATCCCTGTGATCGGGAGAGTAAGTTGTTTTGTATCTGTCATAAAAGACTCCTACTATTGCAGTGGGTCTTGCCCACTAAGAGATTGTTGTGAATTCAATTGGCCTTCGGCCCACCAGGTCTGGAAATAGCGAATCAGAGCCACAATTTCATCATCTGTCAGGCTTTCGCCAAAAGGGGGCATTAGCTGCCCACCGTTTACAATCAGGCGTTGAAGATGTCCATCCGCATGGTGCCAGGCATGTTCTGTAGCATTCAATGCCGGGGCCGCTTCAACCGCTTCGTGACCTCCGCCATCAATACCATGACATGCTGCGCAATTAGCAAGATAGACTTCTTCTCCCAATGCCAAGAGATCAGTTTTTGAGACTTCATCAGACGAACGCTTGCTTTGCGAAACCAACCATAGAGCTAGCCCAATGATCAGCACTCCCCCAAAAACTAAACCCAATGTTTTCCTTAAACCTTGGGTCTGCTTTTGTTTACGGCGATTATGAGCGAGGTTGCTCATCCAATATTGCCTAATTACAAAAAATATGGTTTATATACTACGAAATACGCAGCACTTTATGATAGTGTTGCGTACTCCGTAAAGCATAAACTATGCAGCAACCGGATAGTTGATCTCAGCCATCAAATTTTTGATAGCAACCTCATCAGCCGGGGCATCAAAGATGATCTCGACTTCTTTAGTTCCCTGGTTGGCGGTAACGGTCTGGACACCTTCGAGGTCAGCTACTTCGGTTTGAATGGTGTTGACACAGTGTCCGCAAGAAATATTGGGTACAGAATAAGTTACAGTTGTCATGGTTAAGCCTCCAAAAAATAATAGGTTTAATTTGATAAATCTTTTACAAGAGCCCGCACATTCCCCAGGCAGCAATCGCCTTGTGGGTTACGAATATCGCAGGCACATTGACCAGCTTTAATGCCAGCGGTAATCTCCGCTACAACGGTAGATTTTCCGCTTTCGGCAATTTCACTGCCAATGTTCCCCACCGTGTGGCGGAAACAATAGCAGATAGAAATCTCTTTATCATCGGCGTGTTTCTGATAAACACGCTCACGCAAATCAGCTTCATCAAAAAGCTGCTGACCATCCTCGCTATAGTAAACAGTTGAGCAATCTGGATCTGCACAAAAACGATAAGCATCTGAGGTTAGCAGATTAAGGGGAAGGGCCAGGATCGCCTTGACGGTCTGCGTATCGACTTTTTTGCCGATCACGCCATTCGTTGGGCAAGCCCCACTTAAGCCCTGCCCCTTAGACTTGCCACCGCCATTGATGGTGTCTTCCGAAATTGAACATCCACAAGAATCCATTTAATTAAACCTTTGTCGCTGTCTCAAATACTTCCTTGATCTCGGTCAGCACACGCTCACGCTCACTCGGATCTTCACCTTGTATGGCTGTGATCACACAGGAATTCAGGTGGTCTTCGAGAATAATACTGCTGACCTTGTTCAGCGCAGCTTCGACTGCCTGTATCTGGCGAATCACATCAATGCAGTAGGCATCCTCTTCGACCATACGGGTGATACCGCGCAGGTGTCCTTCGACTGTTTTTAATCTTAGCAAAGCATTATTTTCTTTCATTTCTGCCTCATTTACCCCCCCCCCTAGGGGGGTGGGGTTGCCATACTATACCACAAGATTTTCTTTTATGTCAAGAAATATTTATAGCATACAGCAAAGAGATGGACCCAAAATCAGGGAACTGAAGTTACTAAGAGAAAGAGCATGGTTTCATATCTTCTTTTCAGCGTATAATTCGCCCATGAAGAATAAAATAACTATCCTTGCCTTAATCTTTCTGCTCTTTGTTCTCAGTGCATGTAGGCCAAAACCGTCAACATCCAATGAAAACCTGATTGCCATCGCTGTAGGAAAAACACTGGCTGCCCAACCAGGGCCAACCATTCAACCAACATATACCCCCTACCCAACACTCACATCTCACGCCCCCACTTTAGAAGGTCTCTTTTGCGAATACCAATTTTGCATTGGACATCCCGTCGAAATCGCCCTCTTTGACGCGCGTGAAGCGGAAAATCCCAGTCTCTATAGCGAAGGAAGCCTCGTCGCATACAGCCCCGATACCTTCACCCTGCTCGTTTGGCAGCTAAACCATGGATCGGATGACCCTCAATTTATGCTTGATCTTGTTATGAAAGATGGATTGGGCTCCCGCCTTGGCAACCTTGACGTAAACCTGGTCGGCGACCTGACATTTTTCTACGTCCCCACTTCCACAGCCTCCGCAGTTCTACCGGTAGGTGGAGCAGCGGCATGGATCTGTGGTGATCGCGCCTTCGGCTGGATGGCCTACGCACCAAACAAAGAGATCGCCTACAGTCTTTTTGAAGAGGCAGCCAGTAAATTTCGCTGTAATCAATAACACAAAGTTTGCTAAAGACCTAGCTCAATCCCTTCGCTTCCTGCCACAGCGCTTCCATTTCTTCCAAGGTCATTTCAGTCAGGGGGCGTTTCTCTTCTCTGGCACGACGCTCTATATGGCTAAAGCGGCGCTTGAAGCGAGCATTAGCCTCACGCAGCACAGACTCGGCATCCACACCCTGCCATCGAGCAAAATTAACCATTACAAAAAAAAGATCCCCAATTTCGGCAGCACGTTCTTCACCATCGGATGCCCGACGGATTTCCTCAATTTCCTCAACGAGTTTATCCAGCACACCTTTGATCTCAGGCCAGTCAAAGCCAACCCGGGCAGCACGGTCCTGATATTCCTGCGCCTGATTTAACGCAGGGAAGGAAAGCGGGACACCATCTAAAATCCCCTTTTCAATCTCCCCATTTGATTGTCTCTCTTGCTCCTTAAGTTGCTCCCAGTTTTTTAACACTTCTTCCACCCCATCTACCTGCCGGTCCCCAAAGACATGGGGATGCCTGCGCACGATCTTATCGTGGATTCCCTTGATTACATCACTGAGAGAGAAATTACCGCTCTCGTTGGCGATCTGGGCATTGAGAACGATCTGGAGCAACAGGTCACCAAACTCCTCCGCCATACCCGCTGTATCCTCTGCATCCATCGCAGCCAGGGCTTCGTAGGATTCTTCAAGGAGATGCTGACGTAAAGTTTGGTGGGTTTGCTTTTTATCCCAGGGACATCCATCTGGGGCGCGGAGGTGGGCAACAATTTCCTGAAATGCTGAGAGGGAGATTCCCGCTTCAAGGGCGGGGATATAGATGGCGCTGACAGGGGAATCATCTTTTTTCGCGCCGAGCAAGCCCAGGGTCAGGTCCGTGACGGCCTCTTCAGCATCAACCATCCGCAGGAGATGTGCGTCCGGATAAACAGTTTGTAAAATCTGTCGAATATTCCCCAAATCCTGAGATGTATTTCCCAACAATAAGACTGGCATATCTGGTTGAAAGGGTGGCACATGGGCATCGTGCAGCTCACCGGTATCAAGCAGAATCAATCTTGTTATATCTTCTAAATCCAGCGCGGTTAGTATGGAACCGAGTTCTTCAAGTAGCGGCATGGGATCTCCCAAACTTAAATGCAAAACCTAATGCGTAAATGACAAATTGCTCATTCGCATTAGGCTCTGGCTTTTATAGTAATAAGGCTTAGCGCTTGGTGTAGGTCGGAGCCTTGCGGGCTTTTTTGAGACCTGGTTTCTTGCGTTCCTTGACCAATGGGTTACGGGTCAGGTAGCCGCCTTTGCGCATGGCGGTGTGGTTTTCAGGATTGAATTTCACCAACGCACGCGCCAGACCAAGCAAGACTGCGTCAGTTTGGCCAGTAACACCGCCACCTTTGACGTGAACGCTGACATCATAAGATTCGCGTTTATCGCCAGCAGCAGCAAAGGGTTCTAAAATGGTACCGGGATCACCAGCACGTGTGAAATAGGCCTCAAGTTCTTTTTGGTTTACGATAAACTTGCCCGTTCCACTCGATACGCGTACACGAGCAGTGCTCTCTTTTCGGCGGCCAATTCCTTCAAAATATCGTTCAGACATAATACCTTCCTATTTTCTATTTCAGAGGCTCAGGATTTTGCGCTTCATGCGGGTGTTCTGCAGTTGCGAAAACTCTGAGTCGTTTGAGCAAATGTCGTCCCATGCGATTATGAGGAAGCATTCCCCAAACAGCCGAACGAATAGCGCGGTCGGGATAGGTCGCAAGTTGCTCACGTAAGGATTTCACTTTGAAACCACCAGGATACCCTGAGTGCCGATAATACATCTTGGTATCCAGTTTTGAATTGGTGCGCGTACCAGTTACCTGAATTCCACCAGCATTGGTCACAATCACATAATCACCCATCTCTACGCCAGGCGTAAAGGTCGGTTTATGTTTGCCCAGTAATACGGTGGCAATTCTGGTCGCCAGGCGGCCCAAATTTTCACCATTGGCATCCACGATATACCAACTGCGCTCGATCTCATCTTTTTTAGGATAATAAGATTTATACACTTCAACTCTCCACTAACTAAGTAAGACTTTAATTTTCTAATTTTTTATTATCAGAATAAGACACTTCGACCAAACTCAATCCATTGGATGGAGCGATCCCGCCCGGGACCTCAACTTGCTCGGCTAAAGCACGGGCAAAGTTCTCAGCCGGGAATTTTCCCTGCGCGATCACAACCTGTGTGTGAACCAGCCTCCTCACCATATGATAAAGGAAGGCATTTGCCTGCACTTCAAAGCGCCATTCATCTTCCTGCTTATGCCAACTCGCCCGCATCAAATGACGTTCTGTGCTACCTCCGGGACGGGGGGGGGATCCGAAGGCGGCAAAGTCAAATTTGCCTGGCAGCAAAGCTGCCAATGAGTGAAGCGTCGCCTCATCTACCGCAGGCCAGACGCGCCATGCATAACGTTCTCGCAATGGATCGCGATTCCTTTGACAGAAGATGCGATAACGGTACAGCCGGGCTTTTGCATCAAAGCGGGGATGAAAATCCGCTGGAGCAATCTGAACCTGGCAAATAGCCATATCGGCGGGCAGGTTGGCGTTTAGGGCATTATTCAAATCTGCGAGACTATGATCCCAGCCTAAATCAAAGGCTGCAACCTGACCCGAAGCGTGAACACCTGCATCCGTTCGTCCAGCCATGAGGGCCGAACTACCATCCCATCCCAATTTCTGGAGGGCCTTTTCCAACTCGCCCTGCACAGTGCGGGATTTCGCCTGCCGCTGACTACCGACAAAATCTGTCCCGTCATAAGCAATGATAATCTGGTAACGTACCATTTTCGGTGTTCAGTGTTCAGTATCCAGTGGTCAGTGTCTTGGATAATGCTCACTGATACCTGAATACCGAAAACTGATCACTGCGATCTATTCTTCAACTAATTCAAGCAAAACCATTTCGGCGCCATCGCCTTTGCGAGGGCCGAGCTTCAATACTCGGGTGTAACCGCCATTGCGATTAACGAAGCGAGGGGCAATATCATCAAAGAGTTTGGGTAAAATCGCATTGCCACCCAAACGGGCTGCTGCCAAACGGCGAGCATGCACTTTTTTGGAATCTTCTGCCTCAATGCTATTGCGAGCAAGGGTAATAAGTTTTTCAGCATCCACGCGTACGGCCGCTGCTTTTGCTTTTGTGGTCTTGATCCGCTCATGCTCAAAGAGCTGCTTGATCAAATTACGGCGCAACGCATTACGCGCGCCTGTCGTGCGATTTAGTCTTTTACCTGCTATTTGATGTCGCATCTTAATTACTCCGCGTTATCTTCAACTTCAACTTCATCTTCGTCGGCCATATAGCCCTTTTCACGCATCTTTTGGCGCAACTCGTCAAGACTCTTTTCACCAAAATTACGGATCGACATAATCGCCTGGTCACCTTTTTCAAGCAGATCCAGAACATCGCCTACCGTAATAATACCCGTGCGTTTCAAGGAATTAAAGACGCGCACAGAAAGATCAAGAGCTTCCACCGGGGTTTCAGCAACTTCGCTGGTAACACGGCTTTCTTCATCCACTTCCTCGATCACTGCCATCAGCGACTCTTCGCTAACACCGGCAATATGGCGTAGATGCTCAATCAACACTTTGCCAGACATGCTCAAAGCTTTTTCAGGTGTCAGAGAGCCGTCTGTCCAGATTTCGAGGATCAACTTATCGAAATTTGTACTTTGGCCAACACGAGCCGAGGTCACATCCCAATTCACTCGTTTTACCGGGCTGAACAACGCATCTACAGGCATTTCGCCGATTGGCATATGCCCGCCACGTTCGTTTGAAGGCGAGTAGCCTCGTCCGCGCGCCACAGAAAACTCGATATCCATTTTAGCATTATTGCTATCCACCGTAAATAAATAGAGATCAGGATTAACAATCTCCACTTCTGGTGGCGCAATGATATCTGCGGCTGTAACAACACCTTCGCCACGGACTTCCAAATGCATACGTGTGCTGTCCACACCATCCAACTTCATGCGGATCTGTTTGATCTGCAACATGATCTGAACAACATCCTCACGAACACCAGGGACATCCGTAAACTCATGCAAAACGTCAGCTATCCGCATGGAGGTAACGGCAACACCATTTAGCGACGATAAAAGTGCGCGCCGCATGGCATTTCCAATGGTGGCTCCGTAGCCTTGTTCCAGTGGGCTGATAATAAACTTGCCGTAATTGCGAGATTCAGCTTCTCTCTCAATTTTTGGCATAACCATATTCGTGATACCCGTCACGGTCCACCTCTTTCAGTCATAGCAGAAAAAGCTCTAATGAAATAATTTCTCACAATTAGCGTGAGTAGTATTCAACGATGAGCTGTTCGTTTAGAATGCCATCAATCTCGGATCGTTCAGGCAAGCGCCCAATTTTTCCAGCCAATGTTTTAGCGTCCCGCTCTAGCCATGCAGGAGCATTTCGCTTCTCTACAAGGTCACCCAAGTTTTTGAAATAGGTCAATTTTCGAGAGCTCTCGCGTACAGAAAGTTCATCACCACCACGAAGGAGCATGGAGGGGATGTCGGTACGACGGCCATTCACAATAAAATGACCATGGGTCACCAAGACACGAGCTTCCGCTCGGCTGGAAGCAAATCCCATCCGGTAAACAACATTATCCAAACGAGATTCAAGGATTTGAAGCAAATTCAAACCTGTCAGCCCACGTCGCTGGGAAGCAATTTTGAAATAGCGGCTGAACTGACGCTCAAACACACCATAAACGCGACGAGCGCGCTGTTTGGCACGTAATTGACGACCGTAATCTGATTCACGGCCTCTTCGACGGCTCATATTACGCCCATGTTGTCCAGGAGCATAATCACGTTTATCGAATGAACATTTTGGAGAGAAACATCGCTCTCCTTTAAGAAAAAGCTTTTCGCCTTCACGCCGACATAATTTACATACCGGCCCAATATATTTCGCCATACTATTCTTTCCTTATTCTCAATTAAACGCGGCGTTTCTTTGGAGGCCGACACCCATTATGGGGCACCGGCGTGATATCTGCAATAGAGCGCACTTTAATACCCAGGGTCTGAATGGCACGGATAGCATTCTCGCGACCAGGGCCAGGTCCTTTAAGGAATATATCAACTTCCTGGATACCTAATTGCTGGGCAGCATTTCCTGCTTCCTCTGCGGCCAGTCGGGCTGCAAAAGGAGTGCTTTTACGAGAACCCTTAAAACCAGCAGAGCCCGCGCTTCCCCAGGCAACAGTATTGCCTTGCATATCCGTCACAGTGATAATCGTATTATTGAAGGAGGCCATTACATGCACTTGCCCAGAGGACAAACTGCGTTTAGCCTTCTTTTTAGCACCACTACGACGCGTTGAACGTACATTTTTAGCCATAAGTTCCTCGCTACAATTCTATTTGGATGCACCGCGACGACGACCGCGTCCGGCAACAGTCTTCTTAGTACCCTTGCGGGTGCGGGCATTGGTGCGTGTGCGTTGTCCGTTTACGGGCAAACTGCGACGATGCCGGAGACCACGATAACAACCGATCTCAATCAACCGTTTGATATTCATCTGCGTCTCGCGGCGAAGATCGCCTTCGAGTTTATAATTTTTATTAATGAATTCTCGCAACGCTGCCAGATCGCTTTCAGACAGATCCTGGATACGTTGGTCTGGACTCACATTTGTAGCGGCCAAAATATTTTTTGCCCGCGTTCGCCCGATCCCATAAATATAGGTCAGGCCAATTTCAACCCGTTTGTTACGGGGAAGATCAACACCTTCAATTCTCGCCATAATATATATTAACCCTGTCGCTGTTTATGTTTAGGATTCTCGCAGATCACATACAATCTGCCTTTGCGCCGAACAACCTTGCATTTCGCACAGCGCTTGCGAATAGATGGTGATACTTTCATACTAGCTCTCCTACTTGGCGGCTGTCAAATATTACAGCCAAAGCATTGGATTATACTTGCTGATTTCTTTTCCGTCTAGTGCCCGGATTTTATTTTTACGATGGTTTCTTTGCAATTATGTCAAAGGACAGTCAGGATTAGAGGTTCTCCTTCGGTAACGGCAATAGAATGTTCAAAATGAGCCGTCAATGACTTATCTGCAGAGATCACCGTCCATTGGTCAGGTAAGACTTTTGTCTTTGAGGTCCCAACAAGAACCATTGGTTCCAATGCAATGGTAACTCCAGGACGAAGCAACAATCCGCGCCCGGGGATGCCATAATTTGGCACCTGAGGCCCTTCGTGCATTTGTCGACCTACGCCGTGACCAGTGTATTCTCGCGTAACGTAGAAGCCACGGCTTTCAACATATTGCTGTATTGCAGCAGAGATATCGCCCGTCCGGTTTCCTGGCCGCATTTTATCAATGCCTGCTACAAGAGCACCTTCTGTAACATCGAGTAATTTCTTTGCTGCGGAGGAGGTTTCACCGACCCCTGCGGAAAACGCAGAATCTGCAACAAAACCTTCAAAAATCGTTCCGCAATCTATCGAAACAATATCGCCCTCTTGCAACTTTCGTTTTTTCGTTGGTATCCCATGCACCAATTCCTCATTCACACAGACCGTAATGGAGGCCGGATATGGATAGGGGCCGGGATAGTTTTTAAAGGGCGATACAGCATTGTGTTTCCGTAGCACTTCCTCAGCAGCCGCGTTGAGGTCAGCCGTGGTTACACCTGGTTTTAAAAGTTCTCTGACAGTTGCATGAACTGTCGCATTAATATGCCCTGCTTCGCGCATAATTTCAATCTCGGCAGGGGTTTTAACATGAATTTGTCGTGCCCAGTCCATCAATATTCTTTCGCCAGGACGTCGAGTAGATCTCTGGTTACTTCTTCAATGGCCTGATTGCCTTGCACTTCCACAAGTTTCCCTTGTTCGCGATAGTATGCGATCAACGGTGAGGTTCGCCTCAGATAAACCTGGATCCTGTTTTTTACAGTTTCAACCTTATCATCATCACGTTGGTAAAGCTCGGAACCATCAATATCGCAGACACCCTCTTTTAGCGGAGGGTTAAATACGGTGTGGAAGATATGTCCACTCTTGCGGCAAGTCCAACGTCCACTAAGGCGTTCGACAAGTATTTCATCCGGAGCAGTGATAAAGGGGACGATATCAATATCTTCTCCGATTTCATTCAACATTATCTTGGCGGCATCCGCCTGTACAGGCGTGCGGGGGAAGCCATCCAAAATCGCTCCCGATTCACAATCTGAACGGGTAATTCGATCTTTGATCATTGCAATGGTCAGATCGTCTGGCACAAGCTCGCCTTTATTGATAAAGTTCTCTGCTAACTGACCCAATTCGGTATGATTCTTGATATTCTCTCGAAAGAGATCACCGGATGAGATATGTGCTAAACCGGATTGGTTGGCCACAATTTTCGCTTGGGTGCCTTTTCCAACACCGGGAGGGCCTAGCAAAACAATGTAGGTTGCCATATCAGATGCCCTTTACTTGACCAGAATTGAATCCTGGTAGCCGTGCAATTTTAGCTCAGCATCGATGTTTTGGAAGACATCGCGCACAACACCAACTACAATCAGCAGTCCGGCAGATGAAACAAGCAGCAATCCTGCGCCCTGAGAACTAATCGGCAATATAAACTGCATCAAATATGGCAAGACAGCTACAAGACCAAGGAATAACGCGCCCGGCAGGGTAATGCGCCGCTGGACTTTTGTTAGATATTTCTGGGTTGGGGCTCCCCGGCTAATACCAGGAATTTGTGCACCCATCCGCTTCAGGTTATCGCCATAATTTTGCTGGGCGAAAAGAACATCGGTATAGAAGAAGGTGAAGATAACCACCATTAAGAAATAGAGCAACCAGTAAACGCCACCCGAACCATCAAATGTACTTTGGGCTCCCTTTGCAAAATTAGCAATCCACGGTGTTTCAGACCCAACAAAATAGCTGGAAACAATTGCTGGAAATTGCAAAATTGCACTGGAAAAAATCAGGGGGATCATTCCGGCCATATTGACCATCAATGGTAAAGTGCCTTTAACCGGCATGGACATACGGTTTCCCATACGCCGCCCAGGGTACATCACGGGGACATTTCGGCGCCCTTGCTGCACAAAGACGATGGCAAAGATAGTCAATACCAATACAACGATCGTCATTGCCAACAAAACCCATCTGTTCTGCTCATCGCTCATCAAACGGACTAGATTACTGGGCAAGTTGACAACAATGCCTGCAAAAATGATCAGAGAAAGACCTTGCTTACGCATCCCGTATTCAGAAATCAACTCACCAAGCCAGATAGCGAACATTGTTCCGCCGGTCATTGCCACCAGGACGGTAATAGACGAGAGGATAAGATCGCTACTAAACCCAAAGGGGAGTATCTGATTGAGGCCTAATTGTTGTGCATAAGAATTAAAGATATTGACCTGGCCAATCGCTGAGAGCGCTGCCATAGGTACAGCCAGAATATAGGTCCACTTTTCCATCCACTTTTGGCCTTCGCGCGGATCATCTTTCATCCGTTGTTGTAAAGCAGGGATGATTGGGGTGAGCAACTGCAAAATAATTTGGGCTGTAATATAAGGATAGACACCCATTGATAACAGTGAAAATTGCGAGACTGTGCCGCCAGACAAAAGATCGAGGAAGTTAAAGAAAGTTCCGCTGGCACCAAGATTGGCACGGAATGCCGCCAGTGCCTCAAAATCCACACCGGGGGCGGGAACATTTGCAGCTACTCGATATAAAGCCAGGAAACCCAACGTGTACAGCAATTTACGTCGAATATCAATCGAGGTCCACAAGTAACGCCATCCAGAAAAAGTCTGCTTCATATAACTCTCCTAGTCTTACGACAAGCTAATTGATTATCTCTACGCTACCACCAGCGGCTTCAATTTTCTCTTGTGCTCCCTTACTTACACGGTGCGCTTGCACTTTAAGGGCAGCTTTAATTTCGCCGCGCCCCAAAATAACAACTGGATTACGAGAATCGCGCAGCAAACGGGCAGCTTTCAGACTTTCAGGCGTCACTTCTGCATTAGCCTTGAATGCTTCATCTAACTGATCAAGATTGATTTCGTTATACTCAATCCTGTTCAACGGCGTGAAACCCTTACCACGCATAAATGGCAGACGACGGAAGAAAGGCAGGTTACCGCCCTGGCGATATAATTTGCCACCGCTACCGGAACGTGCTTTCTGTCCTTTTTGACCGCGACCAGCTGTTTTCCCCTGGCCTGCAGCAATACCGCGCCCAATGCGTTTTCGATTTTTCTTCGCGCCCGGATTTGGCGCAAGATCATGTAATTTCATAATAAAATCCTACTCTTCCACTTTGATTAAGTGGCTGACTTTTACAAGCATCCCACGCAAAGCAGGGTTATCCACATGCTCCACAGTATGGTTCATGCGACGTAGTCCCAAAGCACGTACAGTGGCTTTCTGCCGTTTGCTATATCCAATCGGGCTTTTCACCAAAGTGACGCGTAATTTCTTTTCAGCTGCATTCTTCGCCATGACTGATTACCTCCGTTCCCAAAATGGCATCAGATCTTTGACTGGTTTACCACGTCGGGCGGCTTCCTCAGCAGGCGATTTCACCTGTTCCAATGCATCAAAAGTTGCCTTGACAACATTAAGGACATTATTACTGCCCAAAGATTTTGTCAAAATATCTTTGACGCCAGCGGCTTCCAAAACAGCACGAACACCGCCCGCAGCAATAACGCCTGTACCAGGTGAAGCCGGTTTCAAAAGAACTCTGGCGCCTGAAACACGTCCAAGGACCTCGTGGGCAATGGTCGTGTCAGACAAATTCACAAAGTGCAGATCTCGACGTGCACGCTCAGAGGCTTTGCGAATCGCATCGGGCACAGAATTGGCTTTACCAATTCCCATCCCGATTTTCCCTTTGCCATCACCAACCACAATGGCTGCGCGGAATTGGAAGCGGCGACCACCTTTAACCACTTTTGCCACACGGGCGATCTCGATCATGCGCTCATCAAGATCATCTTTCTCAAATTTCTTATTTTTATCGAAGTTTGGCATAGTATTCTCCACTCGGGCCTAAAACTGCAGGCCACCTTTACGTGCGGCATCTGCCAGGGCTTTTACACGCCCTGTATAACGGAAACCACCACGATCAAAAACAATGCTGGTTATTCCCGTTCCCTTTGCACGCTCGGCAATAGATTCACCAACCAAACGAGCTTGTTCAACCTTTTTCAGGCCTTTCATTTTTGCACGCAACTCAGCATCAATGCTGGAGGCAGAAACAAGAGTTTTACCGGCCTCATCATCAATCACCTGAGCGTAAATTTCCGATAGACTTCGAAATACGCTCAATCGCGGGCGTGCAGAAGTTCCAGAAACATGTTTTCGCACACGAGCATGACGTCGAATGCGAGCGGCAGAACGATTTTTAGCGCCCATAGTTTACATTCCTTTCCCGGCTTTTCCAGCTTTGCGGCGAACGTACTCGTCAAGATAACGAATACCTTTACCATGATAAGGTTCTGGTGGGCGAACTTTGCGTATTTCAGAAGCAACTTTGCCAACTGTTTCCTTGTCAATGCCCATCACCTTCACTTGCTTGGTTTTGGGATCCGCGTCAAAACTAATGCCATCCACAGGTTCAATCTCAACAGGATGCGAATAGCCTACGTTCAATACAAGGTTCTTGCCATTCATTTCGGCTCGATAGCCAACACCCTGAACTTCAAGTGTTTTCTCGAAACCCGAGTTGACACCTTGCACCATATTTGCAATTAATGCCCGCGTCGTTCCATGAAGGGCGCGCTCTGTCGGATGGTTAGATTTTCTTTTTATGACAACCTGTCCATCTTTCATTGCGATTTCCATCAAGTGGGAAAACTGACGCTGCATTTCACCTTTTTGGCCTTTTACTTTCACAAAAGACCCTTTAATATCTACCTGCACACCCTCTGGGATGATGACAGGCATACGTCCAATACGAGACATAGTCAGTACCTCCTGTTACCAAACTTTACAGAGGAGTTCGCCGCCGACACCCAATGAACGAGCTTTTTGCCCGGTCATTACTCCTTTAGGAGTGGACAATATTGCTATGCCGATACCAGAAAGAACCCAGGGAATATCCTGTTTTTTGGTATAAACACGGCGTCCAGGACGACTTACTCGTTCCAACCCGGTCAAAACGGATTGGCGTTCGCGACGCTTACCTACATATTTAACCCGTACACGCAGTACAGGCTGGTTCGGTCGTTCCCCATCAACGATTTCAACCTTTTCCAAGTACCCTTCATCCTTAAGGATGTTGGCAATTTCCACTTTCATCTTGGAACTAGGCATGGCAACCGTTGCTTGACCAATCATGACCGCATTACGCACACGGGTCAGCATATCAGCAATAGGATCAGAAACACTCATAATTTCACCTCTACCCAACTACCAAGAAGCTTTGGTAACGCCAGGGATTTTTCCTTCAAGCGCTAATTCACGGAAGCAAATTCGACATAAGCCAAAGCGGCGCATATAGCCACGAGGGCGGCCACAACGTTCGCAGCGGTTACGCACACGGGTTGGATACTTGCGCCTCATCTCACGATAATGCATACATTTTTGTGCCATATTATGCTTCCTTTTTGAACGGCATCCCAAGCAATGTTAATAAAGAACGAGCTTGGTCATCATTCTGAGCGGTGGTAACGATGGTGATTTCCATCCCGCGCAGTTTATCAATTTTGTCATAATCAATCTCGGGCCAAATCAATTGATCTTTGAGGCCCAGGGTGTAATTTCCGCGTCCATCAAAAGAATTGGCAGAAATCCCGCGAAAATCACGGACACGCGGCAGCGCTACGTTGATCAAACGATCCAGAAAAGCCCACATTTTTTCACCACGCAAGGTCACCTTGGTTCCAATTGTTAAACCTTCACGCAATTTGAAATTCGCGATGCTCTTGCGGGCTTTGGTCATCACCGGTCTTTGCCCAGTGATAATGGCAAGGTCGCCAGAAGCCGCACCCAAAACTTTGGGGTTATCTTTGGCCTCACCGAGACCAATATTGACAACAACCTTTTCAATACGTGGTACCTGCATCACACTCGTAAAACCAAAGTCTTTTACTAGTGATGGTACCGCTTCTTCCTGATAAAACTCTTTCATCTTATTCATATCGCTCCAGCCTAGCCTATTCGATGATCGCCTGGCATTTTTTGCAAACACGGTGAGCACCATCTTCGTCACGCTGCACTGCGATACGCGTTGGTTGATCACATTTTGGACAAACAAGCATTACGTTAGAGATATGCATTGTTCCTTCAAATTTAATCATCCCAGGATTGATCGTACGCCCTTGCGTTTGCACTTGCGCCTGATGTTTTGTGCGCAAATTAGCACCTTGCACAACGACACGATCATCATCAGGGATGACGTTAATCACCTCACCGCGTTTGCCTTTATCTTCAAAGCGACCGCTAATAATTTCAACGGTATCACCTTTGCGGATTTTGTTTTTCATTATTTTGCTCCCAAAACCCTAAAGTGCTTCCGGGGCCAGCGAAACGATCTTGGTATAGCCACGCTCTCGCAATTCACGCGCAACAGGACCAAAAATACGGCTGCCCTTGGGGTTTTTTCCATCAGTATCAAGAATAACTGCGGCATTATCATCAAAGCGAATATGAGAACCGTCATCACGGCGCCATTCTTTAGAACAGCGGACAATAACTGCGCGCACAATTTCGCTTTTCTTTACAGCACCCTGCGGTGTGGCAACTTTTACAGTACCGACGACAACATCGCCAACGGCGCCTGTCTTACGTACTGAGCCACCCGTCACATTGATCACCAATATTTCGCGTGCACCGGTGTTATCAGCAATTTTTAAACGTGATTCAGTTTGTATCATTGCTTATTTCTCCTACACCTGTATCAGCAGTTCGCGTTTCGCGCTTGATAATCGCCTCAACAACCCAACGCTTATCTTTTGAAATCGGGCGGCTTTCTACGATGCGAACTTCATCGCCAATATTGCAATCAAGTTCATCATGTGCTTTAACACGCTTGCTGCTATGAACAACTTTTCGGTAAAGAGGATGTTGATAAGTCCGTGTAATCTCTACCACTACAGTTTTTATCATTTTGTTGCTGGTTACAAATCCATTCATTCGACGACGCTCGTTCATGCCTCACCTTCCAATTCAACTTCGGAATCAAGCTCATTTACTATCGTGCTCATCCGAGCTATATCACGACGCACGAAACGCATTCTGCTGGTATCTGTTAACTGACCGGTAACCTGCTGAAAACGGAGTTTCATTAACTCCTCACGGGCATCTGATATTTTGGCTTCAATCTCGTCGATAGACAATTTGCGTAGTTCATTTGCTTTCATGTCTACTCTCCTAAGTCTCGAGAAACGATCTTTGTTTTGATCGACAATTTATACTGCGCAAGCTTAAGAGCTTCTACAGCCACATCATCAGGGAGACCGCCAATCTCAAACATAATTCGACCGGGTTTTACAACTGCTACCCAATATTCAACTGACCCTTTTCCCTTACCCATACGGGACTCAGCCGCGCGTTTGGTATAAGGTTTGTCTGGGAAAATTCGGATCCACACCTTACCACGGCGCTTCATCGAACGTACAATTGCTCGGCGTGCGGCTTCGATCTGCCTGGCTGAAATCCAACCTGGTTCCAAGGCCTGAATGCCATAGTCTCCAAAACTTACCTCAGCTCCGCGTAATGCTTTGCCTCGCATTCGACCACGCATTTGTTTACGCCACTTAAAGCGTTTCGGCATCAACATAAAAATAACCTCTTTCCTCAAACAACCTTGAGAGTTGCCTACCTACTAACGTAGACGCCTTCGGTTGTTTCAGCTTCTTCTTCAACTTTAGGCATTTTCTCACCGTTGTAAACCCAAACTTTGACGCCAATTGCGCCATAAGCAGTTATTGATTTGACAACAGCAAAGTCAATATCAGCTCTTAGGGTTTGCAGAGGTACACGCCCATCGCGCAACCACACACGCCGCGCCATTTCAGCACCACTCAAGCGACCTGAAACCTCAATTTTTACACCCTCAGCACCTTGCCTCATTGCATTTTGGATCGCACGCTTCATAGCACGACGATAAGCAATTCGACGGGTCAACTGATCAGCAATATTGACCGCGATCAAGTGAGCATCGGTGTCTGGCGATTTAATTTCTTTCACATCCAAATCAACTATTTGCCCAACCAGCTCTTCGAGCGTTGCGCGAACCTTCTTTACGCTTTCGCCCTTGCGGCCAATCAAGACACCAGGTTTGGCAGTATGAATAGAGACCTTGATTTTGCCAGGAAAACGCTCAATCTCAATATTTGAAATACCAGCACGCTGGTTCAATACAGATTCTGATAATTCCTTACGAAGCTCTTCGACTTTACGATAAGTTGGAGTACCACCTTTTGCGGCAACGCCTGTCAGCAAACTGCGAATAGCAATATCCTGTTGCAATTGCTCCCGATACTGAGCCCCTTTAGCAAACCAACGGGCTTTCCACGGATGCGTGATCTTCAGGCGAAATCCAACGGGATGAACTTTACGACCCATAATATCTCCTTTGCGTCCTTTTCTTTATACTTCTCGCTCACGCAAGATTACGGTTACATGCGAAGAGCGGCGCAAAAGCGGTTTAAACCGACCGCGCGCGCCAAAGCGACGCCATTTACGAGTGGGTGCTTCATCCGCATAAATTTTGGCAATATACAGGTCATCCCGGTTTAGACCAAAATTTTCCTCAGCATTGGCAACGGCAGAGGCCAATAACTTACGAACAGGCTCTGCAGAGCGTTTTTGAACAAAGCGCAACATTTCAAGCGCATAAACAGCATCTTTGCCGCGAATCAGGTTGATTACAAGGCGGACTTTCTGAGCAGATACTGAGTGGTAGCTTAATTTAGCGCGAATATCTTGAGTAGCCATAATTCAAACTCCTGCCATTACCCTACGTGACCACGATAGGTGCGCGTGGGGGCAAATTCTCCCAATCGATGTCCAACCATATTTTCAGTAATATAGATCGGAACATGGCGGCGACCATCGTGCACGGCAATTGTATGCCCAACCATTTGGGGAAAGATCACACTCGCCCTGCTCCAGGTCCGAATAACTGTCTTCTCACCTTTTTGGTTCATGGCATCAATTTTTACGAGTAGTTTCGGGTCAATAAATGGCCCTTTTTTCAATGATCGTGACATAATAAATTCCTCGCTTATCCCTATCGCTTGCCTTTATTGCGGCGGCGCACAATATACTTGTCAGTATCTTTATTGCGGCGGGTCTTGAAACCCAAAGTGGGCTTACCCCACGGGCTTTTGGGTCCAGGCATACCAATTGGTTGACGACCTTCACCACCACCATGAGGGTGATCGTTTGGGTTCATCGCAGAACCACGGACTGTTGGGCGAATGCCCAGGTGGCGTTTGCGCCCAGCCTTGCCCAGTTTGATATTGCTGCGCTCAACATTGCCAACCTGACCAATCGTCGCATAGCAAACCTGGCGGATCAAGCGAACCTCGCCAGAGGGCAAGCGGATTTGAGCATAATCACCTTCTTTTGCCAGCAATTGAGCTGAAGCTCCTGCCGAACGCACCATTTGTGCGCCCTTGCCTTCTTTCATCTCGATATTGTGGATCATCGTCCCCACCGGGATATTGGCAATCGGCAAACTGTTTCCATCTCGAATTTCTGCACCAGGGCCAGACATTAACATATCGCCAACCTTGACACCCAATGGGGCCACGATATATCGTTTTGCGCCGTCTGCATAGAAAAGCAGTGCCAAACGAGCCGTTCGATTCGGATCATATTCAATTGCTGCCACTCGAGCGGGGACGCCAAGCTTATCGCGCTTAAAATCTACAATGCGGATAAAACGACGATGCCCACCACCACGATGGCGAACGGTCACACGTCCATGGGCATTACGACCACCGCTTTTGCGCAACGGGATGATCAAAGAACGCTCAGGAGTTTTCTTCGTGATCTCTTCAAACGTATACCCAGTCTTATTACGCTGACCGGGTGTAGTCGGTTTATATTTTTTTACAGCCATTACTGTACACCTTCAAATATTTCAATTGAATTGCCTTCGGCTAACGTAACAATCGCTTTCTTGATACCAGCTTTACGCACCATCAAACGGCGGCTGCGTGCGCGAACGCTGCGCTTCGCCGGGGTTTTCATGATATTCACGCTTGTCACAGCCACATCAAAGATCGTCTCGACAGCTTCTTTTACCATCGCCTTGGTTGCATCATTGCTAACAATAAAAGTGTACTGATTCAATGTATTTATTTGATAATTGGTTTTCTCAGTAACCAGCGGGCGACGAAGGACATCATAAATTGTGGTCATTGTAGCCTCCTATCCTAAGTGCGCTTTCAGGGCGTCTAATGTTTTTAGAGAAATCACCACTTTATCAAAGCCTAAAAGATCACGGATATTGATATAGTTAGCCAATAAAACCTTTGTATCTGGAATATTCTCTGAGGTGCGCATTGCAACCTCATAAGTCTGATTTTTCTCAGGCAACAGAAGAAGTGCGCTTGCTTCACCTACCAAATGTCCCAAAGCTTCTACCATCAGGCGGGTTTTGGATTCAGCCAAAATGAGATCGTCAACAACAACAATCCTGGCTTCTGCCGCTTTGACAGAAAGGGCCGAGCGTAAAGCTGCCTGACGCATCTTACGCGGCATTCGTTTCTCATAACTACGAGGACGCGGGGTATGAACTCTACCGCCGCCAACAAATTGAGGAGCACGGATGGTGCCCTGACGGGCTCGACCGGTTCCTTTTTGACGCCACGGTTTGCGACCGCCGCCAGATACCTCACCACGGCTTTTGGTTTTGTGCGTACCTAAACGAGCATTCGCCATCTGCCGGACATAAGCCTGGTGCATCAAATCTATATTAATTGGAGCTTCAAAGACAGCGGCAGGTAATTCAACCTGGCGAAGCTTTTTGCCCTCAATATTTAAAACATCTACTTTCATGATATTTGCTCCCAATACCTGCGCTTATTGCTTGCGCGCCCCTTTGATGATGACGACGCCACCTTTTCCGCCAGGGACAGATCCCATTACGCCGAGCAGGTTGCGTTCAACATCAACAAGAACAACTTTGAGGCCCTGGGAGGTTACGCGAACATTTCCCATCTGGCCAGGCATCTTCTTCCCTTTATGAACTCGACCGGGCGTAGTACCTGCGCCAACAGAACCTGGGGAACGCTGGCGGTCAGATTGACCATGAGTCGCATGTCCACCGCGAAAGCCGTGGCGCTTCATAGCACCTTGAAAACCCTTACCTTTGCTGGTGCCAGAAATATCAACACGCTCACCCAGTTCAAAGTTTTCAACGGTAACCTTATCGCCTACACCAACTTCTGGAGATTTAATACGGAATTCACGCAAAAAGCGTAAGGGGGATACATCATTCACTTTGAGATGCCCACGTTGTCCACCTGTCAATCGTTTCGGGTTCACCTCACCAAAGCCAAGTTGCACGGCAGAATACCCATCAACTTCATGAGTACGCACCTGTGTAACATAACAAGGCCCAGCCTCGATGACAGTAACCGGTAAAGCTACACCGGCTTCGTCAAAGATCTGGGTCATACCGATCTTTTTTCCAATCAGCCCTTTCAACATTTCAATTTTCTCCTTCAAAGAATTTTTAAGACTGTCAGCCGGGCTTGGCTGCATCATCTCCTGAATAACGCAGTCAGTTACCTTGGAGCAGAGCATTTATTATTGGTCTGCTCACAAAACAACTCTTGCGTTATCGTCTTACACACATCGGCATTGCTGGCTTTTGTTTTACGGTCAGCAATGCACATTGTGATAATGCTATGTTAAATTACAAAAGGCTAAATCTTTATTTCAATATCCACGCCTGCTGGCAAATTGAGCCGCATCAGCATATCAATCGTTTTTGATTCGGGATCCAGTACATCAATCAAACGGTTATGCGTGCGGATCTCAAAATGTTCGTGCGAATCTTTATCAATGAACGTCGAACGTCGTATTGTAAACCGTTCTTTCTTTGTTGGCAAGGGTACAGGGCCAACAACATGGGCACCACTTCGTTCAGCGGTATCTACAATTCGTTTAGCAGATTGATCGAGGACTCGATGGTCATATGCCTTCAGGCGGATACGGATTCTTTGTTTAGCCATTGAATTACCTTTTAAAGTAGTTTGGTGATCACACCAGCGCCGACGGTCAGACCGCCTTCACGGATG
>JACKQG010000669.1_pt1 | contig 49156 bp, 39 predicted proteins | sample 8237621 | NCBI WGS metagenome assembly JACKQG01 (sample SAMN15677084, study PRJNA649215) | marine metagenome | biome: marine; feature: Black Sea; material: saline water; isolation source: suspended particulate matter (SPM) from the Black Sea western gyre | collected 2013-06-09/2013-06-10 | depth... | reverse complement strand
CACCAAGCCATCTTCTCCCTGACCCAAAATCGTGCCAATGCGATGGGCGGGAGACTTCAGCTTTTCAATAGCTTCCTCCAGAGTCTTAATTTTTAGCGCATACTGCTGAGCCGACTGTTGGGCTTGGAATAGAGCATCCCTGAGATCGATGATCTTTTCCTGCAATTGGGGCTTATCCTCGGTTTCATTTAAAACCTGGTCAATCAACTCTATGATATGGGTTTGGTCTCCCATGATTATTCCTTTATTTTTATTGAGAACACTCAATTGTATGAACAAAAAAATTTATAAATCAAGTCAATTTTCTCAAAGGTTTAGTAGAGAAAACCTTTTCATTATATTAGGATAGGACTTCTATTAGCCATTGCCCTGAAAAGCTCTCACATAATTTTTCCGTGTTCCTGCAGAGGTCGGCAAAAAACAGGGTTCGACCCTCTTTAATGAAAAGTAATCTCTAACAATAAGTTTCTGGATCTATGATCGTTGTGAACAACAAAACTGCTATCGAAAAGTGCATCATCAGCTTCAGCCACAACAAATATTCCGCCCGCAAAGAAGCGGATGCTTTGAGCCTTTCCAAGGCAGAACGTGAAATCGCTACCGGGAAAAATGGCATCAGCCATCTGATTTTAAGGGCCGATGATGATGACATTGATCGACTAAAATTTCTTTTTTTGATCCGAGGGGTTCCCATCATGTGTTACGCGCTGGGGAACCTGTTGAACTCCAGTTTGCGCGAAATCGTCGTGGTCGGTTCCGAGGAAGTCAAAAAGGTCATGGACCGCTTTCTCGATATTGTTGGCACCTGCGGGAAAACCGTTCAGTTTGTTCTGGAAGATGCCCAACACCTCAATCTGGTCAACACCATGAACCTGGGCCGGGAGTTACTTTCCCCTGCTCGCGATGAGTTGGTTCTCTTTCAGCCCGGCGACCTGCCTTTCCTTTATGATCTGGAAAAAGTATTGCATTGGCCCGATAACAAAAAATACAACATGGTGCTCTGGCTGAACTCCCGGCAACAAATGTTTCCGGAGTTTGAAAAAAACCCAGCCAGTGAGTTCGTCAAACGCAATTACCATTACCGCACTCTCAGCGACCATGAAGACGGCCTGCTGGATCTTAAAGAACCTAATTTGTATCCCATTAATTTTGCCATGATGGATTCGGATATCATTGACCAACTGCATTCTTCACGCAAAGACGGGCAAATAATCCACGCGGGCATCCAAACCGCCTTGCAAAAACCTTTACGCTTACTCAAGGTTTTTCCTTATTTCATAGAGCATCTATTAACGTTCCAACCAAAAGTGAACCGCCTCAGATCCGGTGACCAGTATCAATTTGGTATGTCCCGGAAAATTTTTCACAAAGGGGCCTCTCACTTGCTCAACACTCCCATGACCACCACGGTGCATGACGACCCGGCTTTCGTTTCCGATATCGATGCTTTGGAAGATTGGGAAGATTTCGAGTCCCTCACTCATTATGCAGAAAAAATTCATGGCCCGGAAGGGCTGGAAATCATCCACCCATTTGGAAAATCTTTGACCCGGTTTCGTGAAGAAGGCATGCCTGAGCTGCAAACAGAAATCCCCATGTATCGGGATTTCCCTTCCTACCTCAACTCGATTTATGAAACGCTCAAGATGGGTCATGTGCCCTTTGACAAGGACAAACAATACACCTCGCCTAACGCAGGTTTAAAGGAAGTGGAACTCGCATACCACTGGTATAAACAAAAATGTGAACTGCTGAAACAGAATACGGCTCCTGAAAACCTGCAACGTGCCTGACGGGAATAACTGCGGGCATCATCCGCAAACCTGCTTTCTGCAAACCAAAAATAACGCTATAATATAGCTGCTATGCACTAAATTTTAAGCATGCAGACAAACCAAGCCGAAAATGTCAAATACGTGGTCAAAAAATAGTTTATTGAACCGAACCCGATTATCCGGGTTTATCCTTGTATCGCTGGGCATTCATCTGACAACGGTGATCGTCCATATGGCTCTCCCTACCCATGAAGAAAAAATAAAGGGCCCTCCTCCTATTCAGGTGAAGTACATCGAACCGGAGAAAACCAAGGCCGCGAAAACGGGTCAAATCATTGACACACCCACACCACCCAAAAAAACCGAGAAAGCCCGGACCAAAGAGCTACTGGCAAAATATGACAGCCGATCCCATTCCAACACCGCAAAGAAAACTGCAAAAACTTATCAGCGCAAAAAAACCATGGTGCCAAAATCGAAAGGGTCGGCAGGCAAAACAAGTACTGCGCCCGTTCGAGAAAAGAAAACCGCCGACAAACCTCAGAAACGAGCCTCAATCAAGCCGAGAAAAAGACTTCTACCCGAATCAGATATTGGAAAGTATAAGTCCCTTAGCAAGGAAAAACCCCAACCGTCAACATCATCCGCCAACCCCAAAGCGGGCATTGGCAATTCTCTGGCTCTTCTGGACGGGTTTGACCCAGAACCCTTCGCATCACTCAATACAGAAGACCTTGAAAACATCGACGATGACGAACCGGTTTCTCTTGATACGACAGAAGTTAAATACGCCTCTTATTTCGCGAGGATCAAGCACCAGATCGAACGCGTCTGGATTTACCCCACCGAGGCGGCAGAACGTGGCATCAGCGGTGATCTCACCTTAACTTTCAGGATTTCCAAGGACGGCAACCTTCTTGGAGTTCGCCTGATGGATAGGTCAGGCTATGAAATTCTGGATGTGGCCGCACTCAAAGCCGTGAAGGAAGCAGCCCCCTTTTATCCCTTCCCCACAACCATTCAAAGGGAGAAGTTATCCATTCAAGCCAACTTCGTTTACACCCCTCAATTTGCGCCGATCGTCCCATGACTTGCCATCACTAAAGTTATTGTTCATTGCCATGTTGCCCGGACATGTTGAGTGCAAAAAAATTCCGGACCGCCTCCAGGTCTGTCACAACCGGACAGGGAGGTAACGAGGCGATGAACTGCTTTCCATAACCCCGCCGACTTATACGAGAATCAAGAATAGAAACAACACCCGTGTCGGTCTTTTTGCGAATCAACCTGCCAAATCCCTGCTTCAATTGAATAATCGCCCGCGGAATCTGGTAGTGCCTGAACGGGTCGATATGTTGTCGACGCAATTCTTCAATGCGGGCTTCCGTCAACGGTTCCTTAGGAACGTCAAAGGGCAGTTTGGTGATGATGACGCTTTGCAACGCGTCCCCGGGTATATCCACCCCCTGCCAGAAAGAGTTGGTGCCAAAAATCACTGAAGGCTTCTCTTTAAACTTTTTTATCATCTGGACGGTGGGCATCTCTCCCTGCCGGATAAGCGGAAACCGCAATCCATCCAGCTTTTCATAAACCTGATTGAGCAGCGCGTAACTGGTGAACAATATAAAAGTTTTGCCACCAGAAGCCTCTACCAGTTCGCGGCACCGATTAGAAATACCCTCCACATAAATTCCCGCCTCATCTCCCGGCTCAGGGAGGTCAGCAGGAACATAGAGCATAGCCTGACTGGGGTAATTAAAAGGTGCATCCAGGGACAACTCCTCATCCGGCTGATAACCGATGCGTTCTTTAATAAATCCGAATCCTTTGGAAGTGGTCAGTGTGGCCGAGGTCATAACAATGCGGTCAATTTTCTCGAACACCTGCGCATGCAGTTCTTCCGCCACATGAATGGGAACCCCGCGCAAGACCACACGGTGAAAGCGTTTTCTCGGAGTGATTTCCAACCAGTAAACATATCCGCGCATATGCTGGTTGAGAATGGCAGACAAAGCGTTATTGAACTCAAAACAACGCTCGGCGGCAGACGAAGCATCGACACGATCTTCTTCTGAGTGCAGACCTCCTTCCAGAGATTTCAATGCCTCCCGCAGAGCCTCGAGCGGAACGTACAAACCGTTATCCAACACCGGCGGTTTATAAAATCGCAGGACCCGGTCGTTCGTCCCATACTCTTCCAGCAGTTGATTAAAAAAAACATCCGCTGCCTGACGTGCTGCCATCACCAACTTGCGCAGGTGCGGCACCGAATCATGATCAATACGGGTCAGCAACCCCCGCCTGGTGCGCGGGTTATGCAATCGGTCGAGGAAATAGATCAAGCTGGAGTTGGAAATTTCCAACCCTAAAAACTGGGTGGCCGCTTCTTCCAGATTCTGGGCCTCGTCAAAAACCACTGCATCGAAAGCCGGGAGCACTGCTCCAGCGTTGGCAACGTTGGCAAAAAATAAATGGTGATTAACAATTAAAAGATGGGCGCCGAACCATTTCTTGCGTGCCTTAAAATAAAAGCAGGACGAATGAGTTTCGCAATTTTTTCCCAGACACAGATCCTTCTGCCGCCCCACTTCTTCCCACACCTGAGGAAGCACCTCAAAAGGCAAGTCACTGCGGAACCCGGTCTCTGTCTCTCCGGCCCAGTTGAAAATGCCTTCCCACTGGTTTTCCTCATCGGACTGAGTGAACAGTCCCGCCTGGGCCGATCGTTTCAACCTTCTGAGCGACAGGTAGTTTTCGTTGCCCATACAGAGGGCGTAGCGAAAGGCAATTCCCAACTTATCGCGAAGAAAAGGGATGTCGTGATTGAGAATCTGATGCTGTAGCGTCTTGGTATAAGTGGAGATGACCACTTTCTTGTTATTTTCTACGGCCCATAAAATAGCCGGGATGAGGTAGGCCAGGCTTTTGCCTGTCCCAGTTCCTGCCTCCACGATCAAGTGTTTGGCATTATCAAATGCGCCCTCCACCGCTACCGCCATATCCATTTGCTGATGACGAAACTCAAATCCCTCCACCCCCGAAGACAGGGCCCCCTCTTTTCCCAGATAATTGTCCACCCGCTTTGATGTCATGATCGTGCATGGTACGGGCACAATTTCAAAAGCGCAAAATTAAATTCAGGTGCAGTCAAAATATGCAACTTGTGCCTCTTCATGCTTCCCCTTTCAACGAGGTTGAATTATACGACTGACTTCCTTTATAGTAGATACAGTGAATATAATTGGAGCCCATATGAAAAGCCTCACCCTCAGTATCATTTTTACTCTGTTTTTCGCATCCACACTTTTGGCCCAGAGCCCCGATGGAGCCCAACAACGAAAATTGCTGCGAACCGGACAACTCGTTTTGGAAGAAATCCAGAATTCTCCCGACCATAATATACCGGCAAAGTTGATCGCCAAAGCCAAGGCTATCATTGTCTTTCCCACCATGGTGAAAGCGGGTTTTTTTGTCGGCGCACGATACGGTAAAGGGTTTGCCTCGGTACGCTCCGAAGACAACGGGGAATGGGGTGCCCCGGCTTTTCTTTATACCGCTGGCGGTAGTTTCGGGTTTCAGTTTGGAGCAGAAGCGGTAGACCTGATTCTGCTCGTCATGACGCAAAGGGGACTAGAAGGGCTACTCAGCGAAAAGTTCACGCTGGGTGGAGACATCGCTCTGGCGGTGGGACCTGTTGGCCGTCATGCAGAAGCATCAGCCGATGTCTTCATGCAGGGAGAAATTTATTCCTACTCCAGAAGCAAGGGCATTTTTGGCGGGGTTTCCGTGAAAGGCACCGTCATCACTTCCGACGTGGATGCCAACCAAGCATACTATGGCAAGCCATTGACGGCAGAGAACATCCTGCTTTCCAATCAGGCCGGAGAAATTCCTGAATCCGGAAAACAATTCATAAAAATATTCAACCACCTGGCTCCTCACAAAAAAAGGAAATAGCAGAATAGAGCTATTTTATGATCCCGGTTTTTTGTGCAGAGAATCATCGGTAGCGCCAATCATCTCCACCAGGATATTATCTTTCCCGAAAGAAAGAATGATGGAGGGAGCCTTTTTACGCAATACCGGTTGCATGTCCTTGCCTTTGAGGATGGTTGGCAGGGAGCGCTCTGTGCGAAGATCAATCGTTTTTAAGTCCATGTCGATATCACCAAAAACGATGTTGGCGATTTCACTGGTCAAGTCGCCAATATCATCGCTGCTGCTGTCCATTTCAACACCTACGAATTTGGAGGATATCTTCCTGATATGTTCATCAGTCAGCATGATCAGAAGAATAAAACTCACATCGCCAATAAAAGACACGATTCCCACCAGGTTGTTAGTAAACTCCTTGGTGACTCTCTCAAATTTGACCTCCTCCTGGCAGATACTGGTGAGCTTTCTTGAAACAGATACTTTCACCTGCCCCACGATTTTCGCTAGAATTTGAGCATCAAGTTTCATTTAATTTTTCCATTTCTATTGAGTTAACCTGTCAACATCAAAACCAGAGCGAGTCACCCCTGAGCCTTTTCGTCTTTAAGAAGCTGATCGCCATAATTCCCCACTTTAACAAACAGCTCAGCTCCTGTACGAGAAGAGGTGATCATCTCCTCGGGAACCATGTCCCTCACCGACACAATACCCACGATAGAACCATTCTCTTCAAGCACCAGATGCCGTCGTTCTTGTTTCGACATCATGATGCAGCCATCCGCTTTTGACATATTGATATCGACGGTATAAATAGGTGCAGACATAATGTCAGCAGTGGGTGTGGATTTCGAATCTTTTTTGCCCGTGACTTTATGGATGACATCCTCTCTAGTAATAATACCAATGTATTCACCATTCTTTTCAACCAAACACGCGGTGGCTTTATGAGAACTGAATCTATCGATAGCGTCTTGAACCATAGAGCTCTCTGAAACGGTATGAATGGTTCCGCTCAAAAATTTTCTAAGAGTGTCCACATTTCCTCCTTTCCAATTCAATGCGACTACAGTCTATATCTATTATCTTCTATTTAAACGTTGGTTTATCCCGGAAGCAAGCTTTTTAAATTTTTCATCCATCGTAGCGCGAAATCACCCCACCGCTACCGAACCCGGGCGCGAATTTTTGAGCTCAGGGTATCGAGCGTGATAACCACAATGGCGATAGCCAGTAACGCTGTCCCGGCTTCGTTGTATTTGAGCAGGTTGATCCATTGTTGCAGTAAAAAACCAATCCCTCCTCCACCAACGAAACCAATAATGGTGGACATGCGCACATTAATATCCCAGCGGTAAAAACTGAGAGCCATGAACGGCAGGATCACTTGCGGCAATACACCAAAAAAAACCACCTGCACCGGTTTAGCTCCAACAGCAGTGACCGCCTCTACCGGACCCGGATCAATGCACTCGATCTGTTCCGAAAACAATTTCCCTAAAGCCGCAACGGAGTGCAACCCCAACGCCAGCACTCCGGCAAACGGACCAATGCCCACCCAGACCACAAACAGGATCGCCATGATCAACGGCTCTATCGATCGCAAAATATTCAGCCCGGTACGCACTACATAATATACAAAGGTACCCGCCCGACTTCCCGTCATAAGATTCCGGGCACCGAGAAAGCTTAAAGGCACCGCCACCAGCACACCAAAGGTCGTCGCCATCAACGCCAGAAAAACCGTTTCCACCATTTTTTCAAAGGTCAGGCTAAGTGTATCGCTGATCTGCCAGGCGCCCTCCTCCCAACTTATTACCGCCTTCACAGTCTGACGCAGACCGCGTGCGCTGGGTGGCACGATGATATTCCCCTGAAATGCGCCGGACGAATCCGTGGCAAAAGTTCCCAATGGAAACTCCTGCTCGATAGCATTGACCCAATACAAAACCCCTGACTGCGCAGGTTTCAGGTTGAAGCCATGTACCGTTATCCTATCCGAAATTTCACCGGACTGACGGGATAGCACCAGCATCGGAGTCATGCTCTCATTATCACGGGGAGTATTTTCTCTGTGGTTTTGGGAAAGGAAGAATTCGGCTTCAACTATTTGTGATTTTTTCTCACGCGTGAACAGGTCAGGTGAAACCAATTCTTTAACAAGCGGTTTGACGAGGTGAAAATCGCGAAACAATTCCCCCACATTTATTTCTGTCACCTTCCAGCCATAGCTGTACACGGCCAACACAGCCAGAGCGATAATAAAACTTTTTGTCTTCATAAAAAAACCCGGTAAGAACGAACAAGCCTGTATTTCTCAAAGGGCAACCCCCTGTATCCCCCTTATCAGGGGGAATCTATTAAATGTCCCCCCTGATAAGGGGGGATTAGGGGGGTTAAAACCATTGACTAAGAATACTCATGCAATATCAGGGCCAGCAAAAGCGGTTGTCCACTGGCAGCATGTGATATTCCCTTCGCTTGTTTCATGCCCCGAAGAGGTACGCCGAGTGGTTAATCCAACTCAAATTCTTCCTGCCCGTTGCTGTCTGCTTCGAGGGGTTGCTGATCTTTTTTATCGAGCACAAAATTTTCCAACACGAGAGTATCCATTCCCGTACGCATGAAGCAGCGGAATGCCTGTTCCGGTGTGCATACAATTGGCTCGCCACGAACATTGAAGGACGTGTTGATCAATACTGCGCATTGCGTGGCTTTTTCAAATTCTTTAATCACTGCATAAAACCTGGGGTTTGTTTCCGCGTGAACCGTTTGAATGCGAGCCGAGTAATCCACATGCGTGACTGCCGGAATCTCAGACCGGGGAATGTTCAACAAATCGATGCCAAACAATTTCTTTTGCTCCTCAGTCATTGGAAGACGTTTATCTTCGCGCACTCCTGCCACCAAAAGCATGTAAGGACTCTCGGAATCGATCTCAAACCACTCCTGAACCTTTTCGGCCAGAACCGCCGGAGCAAAAGGGCGAAACGATTCGCGGTATTTAATTTTCAAGTTCATTGTCGATTGCATTTCAGGGTTTCTCGGATCACCAATGATGCTCCGCCCCCCCAATGCGCGCGGACCAAACTCCATCCGCCCCTGAAACAAGCCGACTACTTTTCCGGATTGCAAATCTTTCGCCACCGCTGGAGCCAGTTCAGGGTCCTTATAATATTTATAGGGGATTCCTTCCCCGTCTAAAAATTGTCGGATTTCATCTTCTTCAAATTTTGGGCCGAGATAGGCTCCCCGCATCGAGTCTTTGCCGTTGCTCGTTCTTGCATTTCCCAGCATCTGATGCCAGATACTGAGCGCCACGCCCAAGGCTCCCCCCGCATCTCCCGCCGCCGGTTGAATCCAAATATTTTCAAATATTTTTTCCTTGAGAATCTTGCCGTTGCCAACGCAATTTAATGCCACACCTCCCGCGAGACACAGGTTTCTCATGCCGGTGAGTTCGCGTATATGACGCGCCATTTTAAGCATGATTTCTTCTGTCACCGCTTGCAGGGAGGCCGCGATATCCATTTCCCTTTGAGTGAGCTGGGTTTCAGCTTTGCGGGCAGGGTGGCCCAACACCCCGGCGAATTTGTCATTGGTCATCGTCATACCGCCCAGATAATCGAAGTACTCCATGTTCATCCGAAAAGAGCCGTCCTCTTTCAAGTCGATCAGGCGATCTAGAATAAGGTCTGCATATTTAGGTTCGCCATAAGGAGCCAGCCCCATAACTTTGTACTCACCGCTGTTGACTTTGAATCCGAGATAATAGGTGAACGCCGAATAAAGCAGGCCGAGAGAATGCGGAAAGCGAAGCTCCTGCATCAAGTCGATCTTATTGCCCTTGCCGCAGGCAATGCTACTGGTCGCCCATTCCCCAACCCCATCCAAGGTGAGAATAGCGGCCTCCTGAAATGGGGATGGAAAAAATGCACTGGCGGCGTGCGACTCATGATGCTCGGCGAACAGAACCGGGCCTTTATAGTTTAAATCTCTGCGAATATTGGCCCGGGTCCATATTTTATCTTTCATCCAAATTGGTATCGCCGACAAATACTGCCGAAGTCCATTAGGAGCGATGCCCAGATAGGTTTCCAGAATGCGCTCAAACTTGATGAACGGCTTATCATAAAAACCAACATAATCCAGGTCAGAAGTTTTTATGCCTCCCTGCTTCAGGCAGAACTCCACCGCGTTTTTTGGGAATGATGCATCGTGTTTCTTGCGGGTGAACCGCTCTTCCTGCGCCGCCGCAATGATTTCACCATCTTGCACCAGGCACGCCGCCGAGTCGTGGTAGAACGCAGATATTCCAAGCACGTTCATTTAAATAGGAATTTTCGCAGCACTTAGCCAGAGTAGCCAGAGCCCGGCAAATAGAACCGCCGCGTTCAATTTGACCGACAAAGAATGCAGAGTTTTAAAGCTGGCTTCGAGGGCAGGTTTTTCAGCTTCGGGAGAATCTTTCAATTGTTCTTTACGAATTTTGGCTTTAGGGTTCACAACCAGACCGGCACAGGCAGTGCCAAGCATCATGATACCCCAGGCGCACCACTTAAGACCTGCTGGCCCGTTCAGAAGAAGTGCTATCAACACCAAAATTCCGCACACATAACCGATCATGTAGTAGCGAGGAAAAATAATGCCCACCACTTCACCGGCTTTTTCCCGCTCCAGGGTTTTAAAAACTACAGGAGCCACAAAGAAAGAGAAAAAGATAATGCTGCCTATCCAGCAAACCAGGCTTAGCAGATAAATAAAATTTATTAGTGTGGATAGCATTTTGATACCTGGTCTTTATTATGAACATTCCTCATCGAGTCCAGTGTCACGAGATTTCCGCAATAATTTTTTGTGCCGCTTCTCTTGGGTCTTCTGCATCGCGAATAGGCCTACCGACAACAATCATATCCGCCCCATCCTCTATGGCCTGGGCAGGACTTGCAATGCGGTTTTGATCGTCACCCGCAACACGAGCCCATTCTGGACGGATTCCCGGAACCACAATTTTGAATCCTTCACCACATTTTAGTTTGACCAGTTTTGCTTCCTCCCCCGAGCAAACCACCCCGGCGCATCCCGAGTTTTGCGCCCGGGTAGCGCGATCCAAAACCAAAGCCGCCGCATCAATGTCTTCACGAATTCCAAGACTCGCCAGAGAAGAAACACTCGTACTGGTGAGCACCGTTACTGCCAGCACTTCCAGCCCCGAACCTTTCACTTCTTGAGCCGTCTCAAGAATCGCTTCCCCTTCTGTAGAGTGGATGGTGATGTACTGGACTCCCAACTTCTCAGCGGATCGCAACGCCCCTCTCACCGTCGCCGGGATATCGTGCAGCTTGAGGTCGAGGAAAATGTTTGCCGTAGACTGATCCTGAATCATTTTGACCACATCGGGACCTTCGCTGATAAACAATTCCAAGCCGACCTTGAAACAACCGACCACTCCTTCCAGCAATTGGACGTAGCGCTCTGCTGCCTTTTTATCCGGGACATCCAGTGCAAAGATCAATCTATCTTGTGGGCTCATAGTATTCATAAGTTATTAGCGAAAAATACTCTCAGGATAACGAGTCATGACCGAATGATTTTTGATGTCTATTTTCATAGAGTCCAACTCTTGCCCGGCCAGTTCTTTATACATCATTAAGGGCACGTTGCCACCCGCAGAAATGGTGTGCACAAAACCACTGCCAAAACGCAGGTTCACATCGGTGAAATAAAACGCCTCATCATCCTGTATACCCTGGATGGTGCAGGGGCCTGTCAAACCCAGCTTGGTTCCCAACGCAGTCACCTTGTCGATGATACCCGCATCCATATTGATACGGCTGGCCATGACCTCACCACCACGAACCGCCAACCGTTCACGCGGAACAATCAGGCGGGGCGAACCGTGCTGGTCGAAAAACGCATCGACACTGAATTCCTGTCCATCAATCCGTTGCTGGAATACATGATGGGGGCATTTTTTCATATAAAAGTCCAGGTCGTCAGAATTCTCCAGCACAAACAGGTCTTTACTGCCTTCTCCCCGACGCGGTTTAGCGATGAGGGGGAACGAAGTTGCTGTTTTTCCCGGCAAAAATGTTAGAGGGGTGCCGAATCCTTCACTTTTTAAAAACTCAAATAATTTCCATTTATCGTGGCAAGTTTCGATGACACGATTTTGCGGTATCCATAAACGGCGACCTCCTGCCCCCAGTTCCTGGCGATGGTCAGCCATGAACTCAATAGACTTGTTGGTCAGGGGAACCAGGGCAGAAACTTTTTCGGCCTCGCATAACTCAAGAACAGATGGCAGACATTGAGGATCTGAAAAAAGCGGAATAACCTGTGAGCGGTCAGCCTCACTCAAAGAAGGCGCGTCTGGATCGCTGTCAGCGCAGATCAGCTTCATCGACAACTTGGCGTCCTGGAACGCTTTGATGAGAGAAACCCTCCAATGCGAGGCCAGAAACAGGATTTTTAAAGTTTTCATTTAAAAAAGTTCTCTTTCTGAAAAACTAATACGTACCCAGATGTGCAATCTGGTTGAGAATCTTTGCCGATGCACCCCAAATTCTATGGTGTCGAAACCAGTACATCACCCCTTCCTCAGAGGGCTTGCTCCCAACATCCCGTTGTTGCGTGGCAAGCAGAGAGGTGAAGGGCATTTCCAAAACTTCCCCCACCTCACTCTCGGCGGGTTCGTACTCCGGCGCAGAAGACAACACGGAAACAAAAGGGGTGATTTCAAACCCCAACCGCGTATTAACAATAGGGAGTCGGCCCAACACATCTCCCTGATCAACCTCAATGGCAAGCTCTTCCTCGGTCTCCCTTAAAGCCGTGGCCAGCAGGTCATCATCCTGATCTTCCTCAAACACCCCGCCGGGAAAACTCACCTCACCCGCATGATACTTGAGGTGCGTGGCTCTTCGGGTCATCAACACATGCGTTTTATTATGCCTGGGATAAAGCATAACCATCACGGCAGCCCGCTGGGGATGCGCTTGAGTCGCCTCCCGCACTAGAGGAAAATCGTTCTTCAGTTTATGTTTGATTAAAAACAGATCCATCGTCGTCTCAAGTTGCCTACCAAACCTTTTTATATTCTTCGATGTCGAAGCCAACGGTGATTTTATCCTTATCCACCGCGAACGGACGTTTGACCAACCTTCCGTTGGAAGCCAGCAAGTCTATCGCCTGACTATCGGTCATCGTTGCCAGTTTGTCCTTGATCTTCAACTCACGATACTGAACGCCACTGGTATTGAAAAGTTTTTTCAGTCCCTTGGCTTTCATCGCCGCTTTAAGAATCTGCTTGGTCGGCGGCGTTTCGGTAATATCGAACAGTTCAAACTTTACCTTCTTGTCTTCCAGAAAGCGGACCGCCTTACGACAGGTTCCGCACTTATTATAAGAATACAACTTCATCATAAAAATCTCCTCCACTAGGCGTGGGGCCAACTAGCAATGGCTTCACCTTATTTTCAATCTGCCTCTCGGCTTAAAAGGGCAACGGGGCAATAACCTATCAAGCCGAGACAACTTTTTGCTCGCATATGAAAGCCATTGCTCGTTGTACCCCTTCGGGGCATGAGAGATAACGAAGAAATATCACAGCCCCACGCCCAGTGGCACAATATATTGTGGGGCTGGGTTTTAGAGTATACCAAACATGGTATAATTTCACTTTACAATATCACAGGATTGGGATAATCTTCCCCCCAGAATATGAGATGCTGAAGATCCGATAATCCCGGGAGCCTAACCACATATGTACCTGAAAAATTTAGAATTAGAGGGTTTTAAATCGTTTGTCGACTCCACCAACCTGGAGTTTAGAAACGGTTTTACGGCCATTGTCGGCCCCAACGGTTGTGGAAAAAGCAATGTTTCCGACGCGATTCGCTGGGTCATCGGTGAGCAAAGATCCAAAACCCTGCGTAGCACCCGTATCACGGATCTCATTTTCAATGGTAGCAGTAGCCGAAAACCCGTGAACCGGGCGGAAATCTCCCTGACCCTGTCCAGTGTGCCGACGGGAATCCGTATTGCCGGAGTTCCCAATGTAGCGGAAGATGTCAAAGTCACCCGTTGTTACCATCGTTCCGGCGAAAGCGAATTTTATATCAACCAGATTCCATGCCGCTTAAAGGATATCACGGATTTCCTCATGGATGCGGGCATCAGCCCAAAGGTCCTGACCATTATTGAACAGGGCCATATTCAGGATATCATCACTTCCAAGCCAGAAGAAAGGCGTATCCTGATTGAAGAAGCCGCAGGAATTCTGAAATTCAAACACCGCAAAAATGAAGCCATTCGCAAGCTCGACAGCTCGCGCCAAAACCTGGAACGTGTGGCAGATATTGTTCAGGAGCTGGCTCGACAGGTTGAGTCGTTAAAGCGCCAGGCCGCCAAGGCAGAACGCTATAAAAAATACAAAACCGAGATCAAGGAACTGTCTCTCAGTCTTTTCTCGGTAAAAGTTCGCCGCTACCAATCGCAGTTGGAGGTGATAGAAGCCGAGTTCGAGCAGCAAACAGAAAAGAAAACCGAGTGGAACGCCCGTCACGCTACATTTGAAAACCAGATCGCTCAGCTTAATGTGGAAATCGAAGAATCGCTGGGCCGGTTGAATGAAGCCCGAGAAACCATTCATCAGTTGAAATCCCAAATCGGAAGCAGTGAGCAGAGTATTGCTTTCAAGAAGGAGCAGAAATCTGAAGCCGAAGCAGACATCGAATCTGCTACCGGGGAAATTTCCCAAATGACAGGGGACATTGGTGGCCTGACAACGCAGATCGAAAGCGAAAGACAAAACCTTTCCGCCACATTACAGGAAATCAACGAGCAGGAAATTGTACTGGATCAGCGCAAGGCTGAAAACGAGCAGAAGCGGGAAGCTTTGCAGAAAATTCAGGAACAAGTTCTCAATGGCGAAAGAAGCGTTCACAGTTTATTCCAGCAAACAGCCCAATCAAAAAATCAGATGACCGCTCTTGAAACCCGCATTCAAGGGTTAGAAACCGGTCAGAGGAAGCTTGTGACGGAAAAGGAAGAAAACCGTTCTCAGGCTCAGGAAAACCAGTCAGGGCTTGAGCAAAGAGAAGCTGAACACCAACAAAAAACAGAAGAGCTTGCACGTTTAAAGGAACAACAAGAGGCCTTGCGGCAGGAAACCACCTTATGCTCGCAACAGCTCCAAGTAGAAATAGACAGCCATAGCTCCCAAAAAGAAGACTATTTTCATAAGGCCTCCCTGCTGGGTTCATTGGAAAAACTTAGAAACCAGTTTGAAGGATTTCACGACGGCGTTAAATCCCTCATGAACAACCAGAACGGCGAACGCATTCCCGGACTTCGGGAAGTGTTGGTCGATGTCCTGCAAACCCCGGCAGAATATGAAGTGGCTATCGAAACCGCTCTGGGCGAAAAACTCCAAAGCGTTATTGTCAATTCCCATTCTGATTCGATGGAGGCCATCGGCTATCTTAAGAATCACCATTCCGGTCGAGGCTTGTTCGCACCTCTCAATCCAAAACCGATTCCTTTCGAGCCTCTTAATATGAATGGCACACAGGGAATCGTAGGCACGGCCCTCAATTTTATTGAATGCCCGGAAGAGTATCGGCCCGTTATCGATTTATTACTGAAAAGCGTTGTAATCGTTCAGGATATGGATGTCGCCCTTCACCTGCATCAGAAACCAGATTTTTACGGAACTGTCGTCACCCTGAATGGGGAAATGATTGACGCTAACGGGTTCGTCACCGGAGGTTCATTGGAACATGATTCCTCAGGCCTGCTGGCCAGAAACCGTGAAATAGAAACTCTGACCAGCAGTGTCAGCAACGTTAAAAAGGTGTTGGATGCTTCACAGGGAAACATCGAAAGAAAAAAACAGGGCCTTTCCCAACTTGAGGCCAACCTGAGACAATTGGACCAACAAACCCATGCCACTGAGATCGCAACGAACAATAAACTGCACGACCTGGAACAATCGCGTAAAGAAGCCGAGCGTCTTGAAAACAGGCACACCACCATTGAAGGGGAAATTACGGCCATAGACGTGGAAAGAGAAAAATGGGTCGCGGAGAAATCTTCGCTGGACCAACAGTTGGAATCCGTCGAACAAAAAAGAGTTGCTGAAGAAGAACTTTTAATCGGGCACAGAGAAGAACTGGAACAAAGCCGATCCGGCCTTGAGGAAATTTCATCCGAGATCAGCCGACTCAAGGTTCTGATTGCTTCTCTGATCGGCCGACGAGAAAACACGCTCACCGAAATCAAGCGACTGGAGCTTCAGCAGCAAAACTTAAAACAACAAATTGTCAGGCGCGAATCTGACCTCGTTTCCAATCAGAATAAAATCACTGAAATTGGAGGCGAAATTTCGATGCTGGAAGATACCGTCCTGAAACTTTCCCGGGAAAAAGACCAGTTAACGGAAACAGCTGTTCAGGAAGAAGAGTCGCTGCGACAAAAAGAAGACGCCCTGAAAGGAATGGAGCAGGACACACGTGAACTTTCCCGAAAAATTCAGGAGATCATCGAAACCCTCTCTCAAATAGAAATCAAACGATCTGAGAACCGCCTGCAAATCGTCCATCTGGAAGAACGCGCTTACGAAGACTTCAACGCAACACGGGAAGAATTAAAGTCTGCTTACGATGAAAACATTAATGAAAGCGAAACAGACGAATTGGTTAAAGAACTGAAAGAAAAAGTGGCGAAATTAGGTGAGGTCAATCTTGCTGCGCTTTCGGATTTTGAAAAAACCAACGAGCGTTACACCTTTCTAAAAAGACAACAGGACGATCTGGCCGAGTCCATAGAATTGCTTCACTCAACCATCGAAAAAATAAACCACACTACCAAACAACGGTTTCTCGACACCTTTAAACTTGTGAGCGAAAACTTCAAGGAAATTTTCGCGCGACTCTTTCAGGGAGGCAAGGCAAGCCTGACCCTGGTCGATGAATCCAACCCTCTCGACTCGGGAATTGAAATCACCGCCAACCCTTTTGGAAAAAGCCTGCAAAGTCTGGCCCTGATGTCCGGTGGAGAAAAAGCAATGACCGCCATCGCTCTGATGTTCGCGGTTTTCAAAGTCCGACCCAGCCCCTTCTGCCTTCTGGATGAAGTGGATGCCCCGCTGGATGAGGCTAATGTCGTTCGTTTCCAGGAAATGCTCAAGGAAATGGCCGTCAACACGCAATTCATCATCATCACTCATAACCAAAAAACCATGTCTTTCGCCAACGCTCTCTATGGCATCACCATGGAAGAACAGGGTGTCTCCAAAGCAGTTTCCGTCCACTTCAACTAGCCAGCGTGATGCTGGAGTCAGTTAGCAATGACCCGTTAGGCCAAGAAATATTTTCCGTGTGTGATACGCTTCATTTGCTTCATGCTCGGGGTATCAGCGCCCTATTGCCACCGGTGGAGGCGCCGGGGTATAATTCGCTTCACATGAACTGACTGTACCTTGTTATGGCGGAAGCAAAAGACATTGACGATAGCCTGGAGTTTCTTCGGCATTTTGAAAAGAATACCGAGAACCCCGACCTCGGCTCTCTCATCCGGGAAAAGTTGAGCCTCGACAAAAAATCTCTGGATCTTTTAGGCTGCCAGCTTAAAGAAGAGGACTTCAAAACCATTGCCGGTGCCAGCCCCCTTATATCTCTTTCTTATTTGAACCTTGAACAAACAGGGTTGAATTCTGCCGGACTGCAACCGCTCAGCGCTTCCGACTGTTTTTGCAATCTGGAAAACCTCTCGCTGGCAAACAATAACCTCGACGATGAAGCCTTATTCTTCCTTTCCAAATGCCAGGCCTTAACACTTCTGAAGGACTTGAGTTTATCCAGCAACGAAATCGGCGCACTGGGAGCAAAGGTTCTTTCCCTGGCAGCGGGCATGAACAATCTGGAGCGGTTAAACTTTTCCTTTAACCGTTTAGAACCGCTTGGCATTAAATCCCTTGCAGACTCAAAACTGGGTCGGCAATTGAGTGATATCAATCTTCGCGACACGGGAATTGGTGATGAGGGTCTAAGGCTTCTTATGCAGGTGCCCCCTCTTGAAAAGATTGTCAGGATTGATCTTTCCGATAATGGTTTGACCCATGAAGGAATGGAAGCTCTGGCACGGTCCGGGGTGTTTCCCAATCTCAAAGTTTTGATCCTGAGCAATAACCATCTTGGTGATGATGGGGTCTATGCCATGGCCGAGTCTTCGATGTTTGAAAATCTGGAAACACTGGTCATGCACAATAACGGATTGACGACTGACAGTGCCATTTCTCTTTCCACATCTAAATCGATCACTCGACTTAGAATGCTGGATCTTAATAATAACGATCTTCGCGCCGAGGGAGTGGAAGCACTGGCAGGGTCCGCAAATATGAAAGACATGGAAACTCTGGATCTCGGTGAGAATAAAATCGGCTCGGAAGGCGCAAAGGCATTGGCACAATCTCCCCATTGCGCCGGGCTTAAATCTTTACGGCTGAATAATAATAATATTGCCGATCAAGGAGCTTCGGCGCTCGCCCGCTCCACCACCCTGACTCAATTGGAGTCCTTATATCTGGAAAACGAAAACTGGATTCACGCGCAAGGCATCAAGGCGATGGCAGAGTCCATAAATCTGTCCAGTTTGCGTCGTCTAGTGCTCGCCCTGAATGTCATAGGCGATGAGGGCGCAATTTACTTAGCCAATTCCCAGCAACTCTCTGGTCTGCATTTTTTAAACGTAGCGGGCAACAAGCTGAGTCCCAAAGGGGAAGATGCTCTACAAAAATCAACGGCACTGACCAACCTCCAGGTTCTGGAAATTGTTTAAAATAACAATTCCCTGTTGATTGAAACCCGTTTCAAAACTCCCGCCTAAGAAAAGAATTCAGCATAGCCATATTAAGTTGTCCCCCCTTTCTGCCGATACAGCTATTTGAGGTAAATTCTTTTTCTGCCGATTGATTTTCCCAACCTGGGTACTATATTGAATGGGAAAGGCATCAAACATAAATATTGCTATGCAGAACAATTATGGGTGATTTGAGACAAACCATCATAGATTCTCTGGATTCTTATTCCTCAGACAATTCTGATCTTCTGGAAACAGTTCAGGATATTGTCGCAAAAGAAGGGGAAGAGGTTTACCCTGCTTTGCTCAGTGTATTGACCCACCTTGAATTCAGCATTCAGGATGCCAAAATTAATTGGGGTGGTATCCTTAAACATCACCATCTGCTGGAAACAAAGCTGGGAAGACCCGTCAAGCTGATAACTGCTGTGTGCGACTATTTCAGTGAGGTTTCTAAAAGTCTGCGCGCTCCAGCAATGATTGAGTTACAAGCACTCGAGGAAACTCGAAAGAATTCCCGCTCAGACGGTTTAACCGGACTTTTTAACCGTCGATTTTTCGATGAGGCGCTGGAAGGTGAAATGAACCGGGTTCAAAGATATGATGGAAGATTTTCTCTCATATTTTTTGACCTCGATAATTTTAAGAACCTGAATGATACTTATGGTCATCAGGCAGGAGACTTGACCCTGAAACAAGTGGCCGAAATCATGATGCTGGAAAAAAGAACCGAAGACTTTGTCTGCCGGTATGGCGGGGAAGAGCTGGTTCTCATTCTTCCTGAAACTCGAAAGATCAACGCGCTGGTTATTGCTGAGCGCATTCGGCAGAAAGTCGAAGAACTGAAACTAGAGTTTGATGGGCAATCATTTGGTCTCACTTTAAGTGGCGGAGTCGCTTCTTATCCCACAGATGCGAAGGATGCCAAGTCATTGATCCACGCAGCCGACATTGCGCTTTATCAAGCGAAGGAAAACGGTAAAAACAGAGTTTTCCTGCATACCCTGGACAAGCGGCATTATATAAGAATAGATTTTGCCGGGGACGTTCAGATCAGCAAAGTGGATCAGGAATCCGAACAAATTACCGTTCAGGGGAAAAATTTCAGCTGCTCCGGTTTGCTTCTGGAAAGCCCTGTTCCCATTGAAATCGGCACACAGGTGAAGATAGAACTTGCAGACCAGAACCTCAACGCACCTATTAATATAAAAGCTCAGGTAGCAAGGGTGGAAAAGTTTGACTCCCATTATGATATTGGAGTTTCATTTCTGGAAATCAGTGATACGGATGGAAGTGAAATAGCAGAAGCGTTGGCAAAAAGTCTGGGAGTTCCCATCCATCAAAATACCAAAAAGAACACTCCAAAAAACTAGGGCCGGGTAGCGAACAAGTTAAAAGTGTTTTGCGTTCCCAATACCCGGTTTGCCAGCCAGGCATGAAGCCCATAACGGCGGGCGCAATATTTCTCAATTTTTAAAACTTCCAGCCCTTCTTCCCGCAGAATTTCAAGGATCCGGTTCGGGTCAATGCCTCCAAACTGCCGCTGGTAATCTGAGTGATGATACTCATCATCCAGCACAGGAATACTTTTCGCTTTCATTTCAAACCGATATAACTTTTCATCCAGCCATGATAGGGCGCGATGCAGGACAAATTTTATCGGGGAGTGAACTTCTTGTTTAAGCGGCTCAAAAAATACTAACAGTTGTTTTCCAGAAGAAAGCCTCACGCAAATTTGACGAAGCACCGATTCGTAATCGAAGAGGTGGTGCAAAATTGCCGACAAGACGACCACGTCATACTCATCCTGATTCTGCGACAAGAACTCCTCAGCATCCCCGACTACCAGACGAGCCTGAGGCCTAAGTGTTGCGGGGATGGACTCCTCAAACGCCTGTATCATTTCCCGCGATAAATCCAAGCCGGTCACATGATATCCTCTGGATAAAAAACCCAGGGAGAGATAACCCGTCCCGCAACCCAGATCGAGAATTTTCGAGCCGGGCCTCAGGGTAGTGCAAACCTCAGCCATCATTTTTTCTAAAATGCCCCTTTGGAAAAAATTTGTCTGCTCAGGGTGGCGGGAAAGATATAACCGATTTTCCAGAGCATGCACTCTGCGGTTCTCTTCCAACACTTTTTCTTTAGTGGCAGGGGATGCCATCGCCGATTCCATCAGGGCACGAGTTCTTCAAAAAAGAAGCGTTTTTTGGTTTTTGATGTCTTGCATTCGTTACAATTGACGCAGACATCGGGGTATTCCCCTCTTTCATGCTGGGCGCGCAATCTTTCAATCTCTCTGCCCTGCCACAAGTCTTGCACGTTGTCATGAACAGCACTTCCCAGTTTTAAGGTCGCATTGTAATCCACACAGCAGGGGATCACCGTACCATCCCATAACACCACCAGCTTTCCATAGTCTTTGCCAAAAGGCTCCGGGCAAGGTTCTTCTCTTGGGCTTTGAATCAGCTTAGGTTGCGTGCGAACGTGATCCATGATGGATTCCCAATGGCTGATAAAGGGATCCACATCCTCCTGAGTTTCTTCTTCTACGGTGAAGACCACCCCCATACTCAATTCAGGCCGCTTTTTTTCTTTTTCTTTTTTAAGTTTGATAATATTTTTTTCTATCTTATCAAGCTCCACACCCCGTATCCGCTCAAACGTTTCAGCCGAACCATCAATAGAAAAACGGATGATGTCAAGAGGGCTATCAACTATCCTGCTAATCATTTTATCCGTCAACAAAGTCCCGTTGGTATTCATCACAATAAATTTAACACCCGCCTCGTGGGCATAATCAAACATCTTGAAAATTTCCTTGTGCAGCAGAGGTTCTCCCCAATTGTGCATGCAAAGATGTTCGAGATCAGGGCAGTCATCAATGACTTTTTTGAATAACTCCAAATTCATAAAGCCTTCCTCCCGCGTCATGCCATCCGTCACAAAGCAAAACGTACAACGCAGGTTGCAGGTATTGGTCGGCTCGATAATCAAAGACGTGAGAGGTTTGATTTGCATCATTCAATCACCTTTTCAATAATATAATCCGGGCGGGCCTGAACCTGGGAATGAACGCGTCCAAGATATTCGCCCAGAAACCCAACGGAAAGAAGCTGGACACCGGCAAAAAAAGCAAACACCGCCAAGAGAACAACAAATCCTTCGATTAAAATTCCATTAACAATGCGCTGATACAACAGAAATGCCATCATGAGAAATCCGATAAAGGCACCAAACAACCCCATATAGGTCACTAATCTCAATGGAAAGCTGGAGTACCCCGTCACCAAATCCCACGATAATTTTGTCAGGGTCAAGAGGCTGTATTTGGTTTCTCCTTTTTTTCGGGAATGGTGCTCCACTTCGATCTCAATACTGGGCAACCCCATCCAACTCATCAGGACAGCCATGTAACGCGACCGATCCCGGCAGGCTTCAATTTTCTCTATCACACTTCGGCGCATTACGCGGAAGGAACTTAAATTCAGTTTTACCGATTTTCCAAAAAGCATTTGCCCAAATCTACATAACACCTTCGATCCTATGACTCGCAACAAACCATCCTGGCGCTTTTTATGGGTGGTGGTGACCAGGTCAATATTTTCTGTCAACGCTGCAAGCAGTTTAGGAATTTCTTCTGGTGGATTCTGTAAATCCGAATCCAATTGAACTACAATCTCTCCCCGGCTCATTCTAAAACCCGCCAGCACGGCAGACTGCTGGCCGAAGTTCCTAGTCAACCGCACCAGACGAAATATTTTGTCGGTCTCACTTATGCGTTTGAGTTTTTCAAACGACCCGTCATCGCTGCCATCGTCCACGATCAATATTTCGTAAGAACGGTTCAACTCGTCACCGACACATTTCAGGCGTGAGCACAGTTCTTCGATCAGGGGTTCCTCGTTATAAACAGGAACGACTATAGAAATTTCCGGATTTTTATCCATATCCTTCCACTCGGCCTGGGGCCAAAACTGGCAATAGCGTTAATAAACTAATTACAGGTTCGCTCGGCTGACGGGTCTGGCTACCTGTCTCCCGCACCAGAGAGGTCAGGATTCTCTCGATAGAAAGCGGGTGCTGAACAACCATTTTCTTTTACTTTCAAAAACTCAACTCGTTTAATCCGATCTTCGCCAACGGCATCACCCGCTAAAAGGGTGGAGCCAACATACTCCGATTGACAGCATCCCAGACATCCGGGAAAAATTCCTTCCGCTTTTAGTTTCTCGCGGAAATCGCGAATTCGGTTCGACTGCCAGGCCGGTGATCCATTTCCATCACTGACATTCCCAACCCTGTAATGTGGACAACTGAAAACATCGCCATAAGCTGAAAAAGCCACCTTCGTCCAGGGGATGTAGCAACGGTAATCCTGATACGAACTTTCATTGCTGTAGTAGCGGACAATCTCATCCACCGTAATATAGTTCGGCGAAAACCTTAGCTGGGTCGTGCCACCCTCGCTTTTTTTCCGCAACAGTTGCAACTGCTCCCGCAAAAGTCGTGGTTCAATTTCTTCGACCGCCACTGTGGGGCGCTGCAAGTGTTCATCCTGATCATAGTCTTTGCCATGCCAGTAAGTGGCCGGGCTGCTCAAAACATAATTGGCGACATTAACTCCCAACTTGTTGGCATATTCATACAGAGGAACCAACTCTCGCACATTACCCCGATTGATAACACAAGTCACATGAATGAGCGGGAAGCGGGATTTTAACTCCTTGCGCCGAGCCACCAACCGCTCCAATCCTTGAGTGGTCTTTTTATAAGAACCGGGGACCGTGGTGATGCTATCGTGCAGAGCTTCGCCGCCTTCAAGTGAAACCCCCATATAAAATAATCCAGAACCCCAGAAAGACTTCAACCTCAGCCGCATGAGCTCTTCCACAACTTTCTCGCTCAATGTGGTTCCGTTAGTGATGATATGCACTTTGTGCCGACGAGTCGCAAACTCAAGAATATCCATGAAATCATTTTTCATGAACGCCTCACCCCCTGTAAAAGTTACCAGCGAAAACCGGGGGAGCCTGGAAATTGCTTTTTTCACTTCCTCACTCGACATCTCATTTTTATAAGTTTGCTTCGATTCCGTCTCCTCAATGATCTCTAAATAGTGGCACATATCGCAACGCAAGTTGCAACGATAGGTCACTTCAAAAAAAGCCTGCACCGGTGGCAAGGAAAACCGTGGCATCAAATAAAACGGCAGAAACGAATAAAGCCGTGGCAATATTTTTTGTAAGAATTTAAAATCCATCATAATAAAAAACCTATGAACAACGGGAACCTGACTCTGCATTTTGTTTCAAAATACTCAGGCTTTGCTCACCGCAGTTGAACAGTAAATCAATTGCTGATAACTGTGGAACAAAGCCGGGATACCGCTGCGGGTAAACGGGATGATCATATTTCTGATACTCAAGCTCAATGCCCTGACTGGAAAAATTCGCCTCCAAAATATAATCGCTCGCCGCCTCGCCACTCAAATAATGGGTCGCGCCCAGTTCCCGGCAAATCGAAAGCAACCTCTCGGTTTTTTGTCCGGAGATTTCCATCTGAGATGAGCGCAGGAGCGGAGTCTCAACACCAAGTTCTTCTTTCAGAAGAATAATCGTTTCCAGACAAAGGTCGAATAAAAAGGTCCACTCCTTTTCATAAATTTTCTGGCACCTGGAAAAATATTGCTCAAAAAATGGCGACTTGGAATAATGCTGGCGCAGAGTCTCTAAATGTTTTTTCCGCCACGGCACAGAATTATCTATGTGTGTCTCAAGAAGGCTTTGTGAGAATTTGCTTTTTTGCAGAACCGGTACCGTCAGCCAGGCCCAACCCTCATTCACTCGAACCCGGTTCCTGTTTCTCCAGTCCCGCCTTGTATACTGCACATCATCCAGCAGAACGAATTTATCAGAACGGCTCATTTGCTCAAAAAATCCCAGCCACGGCAAATACGAAGGTTGAAGTATGGTAACCCGCATAACCATTATCCTTTGTGAGCCCAGAGTTCTTTCATCCACAGAGTCCGTTCCCACCACTTGCGATTAGTTTTATAAAACTCAATGGTACGTTCGAGACCTTCATCCAAATCTACTTTTGACTTCCATTCCAGACATTCAAGCGATTTTTGTGTTGAAGAAATATGCCGGGTCACCTGACCGGGACGGTCTTCAATGAACTGCAATAAACTTTCAGGCTTGTCCATCAACCGCAAAATTCTCCGGGCTATTTCCACCACAGATGTGTCGGTTCCTGTCCCTAGATTAATCGTCTGACCAATCACCCGATCACGCTCGGCATGCAAAACCCGATCCAACGCTTCACAAGTATCTTCCACAAACATCCAGTCGCGGGAACTCTCGCCATTACCATGAATGGTCAACGGCTGATCCTGCAAAGCGCTGACAATGAAATTGGGGATGGCCTTTTCCAAATGCTGACACGGGCCATAATTATTAAACGGACGAATGATCACCGCCGGTAGATCGTAAGTCTTGACGTAAGAATAAATCAACCTATCCGCCCCGGCCTTGGCCGCCGCATACGGACTCATCGGATTCAACGGATGCTCCTCATCCATCGGAGCAGTCAAAGCCGTGCCATACACTTCCGAAGAAGAGATATGCACAAACAGTTCGACCGGATTATTCACAACGGCGTTGGCCACCACCTGCGTGCCAATGACATCCGTCTCGAAAAAAATCGCGTTATCATAAATCGAGCGGGTCACATGCGACTCCGCCGCAAAATGCACCACAATATCCGCTTCCGAAACCAGCTTGCCGACAATGTCCGGGTGCGTGATGTTGCCGTGATGAAATTGAAAGTGTCCGTTGGATTTCAGACTGGCAGGTATATTGTCGAGGTTGCCGGCATAGGTCAAAGCATCCAGCAAAAGGATTTTGGTGTTCGGGTAGCGTTTATGGATAAAATTGATGAAATTGCTACCAATAAAACCCGCACCGCCTGTGACCAATAAAGTTTTTTCGCTCATAGCCTCCCTGCGTGACAAAAATCTGGTTCGTTACCATTATATATAAGGGCCCAGTATTTCTTTACGGAAAAATGGCCTAAATCCTTTAGGTGGAGTGCCTCCACGCGCACTAGCAATGGCTTTTTACCGTAAACAGCAGACTTCTCGGCGCAAAGAGGTAAAATGACCCTTCTTTATCAAATAGGGGCTGGGGTGGTTGACCTGCCGGGGTGTTACCTTTTCAATGAACTAAGGGGTGATTTTTATAAGTTTATTGATGGTTTTTTCGATACCTTCGGCCACTTCCGAGATGCTCTGACCCAGCATATAGGCCGGGGTCGAGACAATATTATTCTGCTCATCGAAGACGAAATCCCGTGCTGAGCAATCCTGATGCGTGGTTCCCATCGTTTCCATCTTGCTACTGCAGTCCTTGTCGTTGCCGATGGTCAGAGTGGGTTTGTTGGGGGCATCCTCATAAATTTTTGCCATCATGGCTGGAGCGATGCACAACGCCGCTTGTGGTTTTTTCTTGGCGGCAAACTCTTTCACCAGTCGGAGAACTTCCGGGTGGACCTCGCAGTTTTCGCCCTTGACCGCAAAGGTTGAGAGGTTTTTGGCCGCGCCGAATCCACCGGGGAACACTAAAGCGTCAAGATCATCAGCCTTGACCGTGCAGATATCCTTAATCTCGCCACGGGCAATGCGTGCCGCTTCGACAAGAACATTACGTTTTTCGCCAGCAGATTCTTCACCGGTGAGATGGTTGACCACATGCATCTGGTCGACATTGGGAGCCATGCACACGGCCTGGGCACCGGCCCGATCAATCGCTAAAAGAGTGATGACCGACTCATGAATCTCCGCCCCGTCAAACACTCCACATCCCGAAAGCACCACACCAATCTTTTTCATAGCAAAATCTCCTCATCAAAAATGGGTCACAGCCCGGATATTGCACGGGAAAATAAGTAAAAAGTGAACTTGATTTTTATGCACCTCCCCTCATTCTAACTGATCTTCCCCTGAAATTGGGAACACATCGAAAAGTGTGGAGGATGGACTTTTGCAGGTGTGCTTAGAGGGATAAAGCGGATGCGCCATTCTTGACTATGCACAAACCCCGTTCAGCAGAATTGTTCCATAAAAAGCCCATCATCAAACCCTGGGGGGGGCCTGGATCTTTAAAATAAGAGAGCAATCTATCTTAAGCCGGGATAACTTTTTGCCCGCAAGGAACACTATTGCAATCAGCTATCGGGCTTGCCCGACTAGTTTAATCGGGAGGCGGCGGGTTGTTTGCTGGGTGTTTTTGCGGTGGCCTTATTTTTTTTGGGGGCGGGTTTTTTCTTAACCTTGAGCTTTTTATCAAACGAGTGTTTGAGCACATCGTCCATGGTGGTGGCGGGGTAAAACTGTATGTTCTTCCTGACATTTTCCGGGATATCGGGAATATCTTTTTCATTTTCCACTGGGATAATGAGGTGCTTGATGCGGAACCTGTGTGCTGCCAGAACTTTTTCTTTGAGTCCGCCTATGGGCAAAACTTTCCCGGTCAGGGTCAGTTCTCCGGTCATGGCGAGGTCGGGGCGCAAAGGGGTTTTGGTCAATGCCGAGACCAGAGCCACTGCCATGGTGATTCCTGCTGAAGGACCGTCTTTAGGAACAGCACCTTCGGGAATATGAATGTGGAAATCGTTTTTCTGGTAGAAGTTCTTGGGCAGTCCTAAATCTCCGGCGCGTGAACGCACATAGGTCATGGCCGCCTGCGCCGATTCCTTCATGACATCGCCGAGTTGCCCGGTGGGCACCAGTTTACCGTTACCGGGAAGTACTGTAACTTCTATAGTGAGGGTTTCGCCGCCAAACTCTGTCCATGCCAGTCCGGTGGCGGTGCCTATTTCCATTGGGCCTTCGGATTCGGGTTTCTTGAATTTGGGGATGCCGAGATACTTTTCCAAGACAGCTGGGGTGATTTTTACGCTGGTCTTCTTGCCTTTTTCGACAACGGTCTTAACCACTTTTCTACAGAGTGTGGCGATTTCCCGTTCCAGGTTTCGCACACCTGCTTCGCGGGTGTAGTCGTGGATGATACTATCCAGAGCTTTGTCAGTAATTTCTATATTCTTCTTGGTCAGGCCATGTTCCGGTACTTTTTTAGGGACGAGAAAACTTTTAGCGATGCCCATTTTTTCCTGATCGGTATAACCGGGCAAGCGGAGCACTTCCATTCGGTCGAGCAACGGTTGCGGAATGGAGTGCAGGACATTGGCGGTACAGATAAAAAGAACATTGGAAAGGTCGTAATCAACCTCCAGATAATGGTCGTTGAAAGTGGAGTTCTGCTCTGGATCGAGAACCTCCAACAATGCGGAGGAAGGGTCCCCGCGGAAATCGGCGTTCATTTTGTCGATTTCATCGAGCATGAAAACAGGGTTGTGGACACCTGATTTTTTGATGCCTTGAATAATTTTCCCCGGTAACGCTCCAATATAAGTTCTACGATGCCCACGGATTTCTGCTTCATCCCGCACGCCACCTAAGGAGACGCGGATAAACTTTCGGCCCATGGCTTTGCCGATGGATTGTCCTAACGATGTTTTGCCTACACCCGGTGGGCCAACGAGACAGAGGATGGGCCCTCTAATTTTTTTTACCAGTTTCATCACGGCAAGGTGTTCGGTGATGCGTTCTTTGACTTTCTCTAACCCGTAATGGTCTTTATCCAGAATTTTCTGGGCTTCAGGGATTTTGATTTTTTCAGCGCCGGCACCTTTTTTCCAGGGCAGATCGGCGAGCCATTCGATATAGGTTCTGGCAACCGTGGCTTCTGCGGACATGGGCTGCATGAGTTCCAGCCGTTTTAATTCTTTGACGGCCTTTTCATGAATGTCCTTAGGCATTTTGGCTTTCTTGATTTTTGCTTTGAGCTCATCCATATCGGTTTTAAACTCATCGCGTTTGCCCAGCTCTTTCTGGATGGCTTTGATCTGCTCGTTGAGATAAAACTCCTTTTGACTGCGTTCCATTTGTTTTCGCACCCTGCCATGAACGCGCTTTTCAATTTTAAGGACTTCCATCTCGGATTTTAGAATGCCGAGAAGCTTGTTCAGCCGGTCTGCTGGATTCAGGGTTTCGAGCAACTCCTGTTTTTCCTGAGTTTGAAAAACCATGTAAGCGGCAATGGTGTCGGCATAGCGGTGCGGTTCCAGAATATTGGAACTGGCGGCCACGGCTTCCAGAGGAATTTTTTGATTCAACTTCACGTATTGCTCGAACACTGTTCCGACACTACGCATCAACGCTTTTACATCGGGTGTCAGTTGATCATTTTCATGGATGCGGTTTACTTCCACCTCAAAATAGTCCGGGTTTTCAATGAACGATTCAATGCGTCCTCTTTGCAGACCTTCGACCAGAACTTTCATGGTGCCATCGGTCAGTTTGAGGATCTGGAGAATATTCGCCACCGTTCCCATCTCGAAGATGTCTGCGGCTTGCGGTTCGTTATTGTTGGGGTTTCGCTGGGCGGAAAGAAAGATGCTTTTTTGCTCGGCCATGGATTTTTCCAGGGCCAGAATGGATTTCTCCCTGCCTACAAACAGAGGAAGCACCATGAACGGGAAGACAATGATATCCCTTAACGGGAGAAGCGGTAACGCGATTTTTTCTGAACCCATGATTTTAACTGGCCTGTTTTTTGTTTTCGTAAACCAACATGGGTTTTTCGCCGTTAAGAACTACTTCGTCATTAATGATCACCTCTTCCACGTCTGGCTGGGAAGGGAGGTCAAACATAATATCGAGCATGGTCTCTTCCAGAACAGCACGGAGGCCTCTTGCCCCGGTTTTGCGTTCGGTCGCTTTTTCGGCGATGGCGCGGATTGCCGCATCGGTGAATTTAAGTTTGGTGTTTTCAAACTCAAATAATTTTTTGTATTGTTTGATCAGAGCGTTCTTAGGTTCGGTCAAAACTTTTACCATCGCTTCGATGGTCAGTTCTTTCAACGTGGCAACGGCTGAAAAACGCCCGACAAATTCAGGAATGAGACCGTATTTAAGCAGGTCTTCCGGTTGTGTCTTCTCAAAAATATCTTCTTCATCAAGTTCCTTTTTGGAAATAATTTCATGTCCGAAACCGAGACTTTTCTTGCCGATTCGGTTGCGAATCAGCGAGCCCAGCCCGACAAATGCACCGCCACAGATGAAAAGAATATTGGTGGTGTCGACCTGAAGAAATTCCTGATGCGGGTGTTTCCGTCCGCCCTGAGGGGGAACACTGGCTGTTGTGCCTTCAATGATTTTCAAAAGTGCTTGTTGCACACCTTCACCGGAAACATCACGGGTGATTGAAAGATTTTCTGATTTCCTGGAAATCTTATCAATTTCATCTATATAGATGATGCCGCGCTCGGCTTTTTCAACATCGTAGTCGGCGTTTTGCAGAAGTTTTAAAATGATGTTTTCCACATCTTCTCCCACATAACCAGCTTCGGTCAAAGTGGTCGCATCTACAATAGTGAAGGGAACATCAAGAATTCGCGCCAAGGTCTGAGCCATGAGAGTTTTCCCGGACCCGGTGGGGCCGATCAAAAGCACATTGCTTTTTTGCAGTTCCACATCATCTGTGTCTGAATTGGAGTCGATTCGTTTGAAGTGGTTGTGGACGGCAACCGAGAGGATTTTTTTACAGCGTTCCTGCCCAATTATATATTGGTCGAGATGCTTGAATAAATCATGCGGCTTGAGAAGGTGCTGGAAGTCTTCGCCCTTTTCCTGGGCCCACTCTTCCACCATGATTTCATTGCAAAGCTCAATACACTCGTCACAAATGTAGACGCTGGGTCCGGCAATCAGTTTTTTGACTTCTTCCTGACTTTTACCGCAAAAAGAACAGCGGTAATTTCCGGTGGTTGTACTTTTCTTTGCCATAAAGCCCTCGGGGTTTGGGTGGGGTGCTCATTCTACTCGAATCAGCTTTTCTTTTTACTCTTGTCATCCGATTTGACTTCTTCCCGGTTACTGATGACACTGTCAATGAGGCCATAACTCTTGGCTTCTTCACCTGTCATATAGTGATCTCTCTCGGTATCTTTGTGGACCTGGGAAACACTTTTCCCTGAGTGCTTGGCCATAATGCCATCGAGAATGGCTCGGATTCTGGTGATTTCTTTAGCCTGGATTTCGATATCGGTGTGCTGTCCCTGAAATCCGCCACTCGGCTGATGAATCATGATGCGTGAATGCGGTAGGGCAAATCGCTTGTTTGGTGCGCCAGCTGTCAGAAGCAGGGCTCCCATACTGGCCGCCTGACCTATGCAGATGGTTTGAACATCCGGCTTGATATATTGCATTGTGTCATAGATAGCCATTCCAGAACTAACCTGTCCACCGGGACTGTTGATATAAAGATAGATATCCTGATCAGGCTCATCCGACTCCAGAAACAGCAACTGGGCGATGATCAGGTTAGCCATATGATCTTCAATGGCACTCCCTATAAAAATGATCCGGTCTTTGAGCAGGCGCGAATAAATATCATAAGATCTTTCGCCTCGACTGGTTTGTTCTACTACGATAGGTACCAATTGGTTGTGAATTTCTGTCATGGTTTTCTCAAGATTAAGAATTAGGCAAGGAAAAACTTTTCTCTGAACCGAACTGTGATCCAGGAAGCGTTTTTTGCGTGTAAGTCATTAAAAAATAATTAGATATCTTTGTAATGGTTGATTTTTAATTATCAGCAATTAAATCTTTTCTGTCAACTATTTCTTCTTTAATCGTTACTTTTTCCAGTGCAGCGTCAAGGGTTTTATCCCGTTTCATGCGGCTGTGGAGGCGGGCCAGAACCCCATTTTTTTCCCACTCACGTTTTATCTGTTGCAGGTTCCCCCCGCCCAGCAATTGGGACATGTTTTGGACTTCCTTCTCCAACTCTTCTTCGCTGACTTGCGATTCCAGGTCGCGAGATAACTGGTCGAGAATCAATTCTTCCTGCAGAGCTTTCATGGCCGGTTCGCGATATTGATCGAGCAACTCCGGGGTCACCTCGACACCATGGTCGTGATCATGATCGTGGTCATGTTTTTGACCGCCGGCTTTCTCCTTTGCCTTTTGGCCTTGCTCGACCATGAACTTGACCTGCTCTTTCACTAGTCCTTCGGGAAGGTCTAGCTGATTCTGCTCGTTGATTTTTTCCGTCAGTTGCTTTTTGATTGCCTTGCGGGCTTCTTTGCGCTCATATTCTTCCAGTTCGGAGCGAATTTTCAGCTTCATGTCATCGAGGCTTGTAAAATCCTTATCCTCTATGTTTTTAGCAAAGTCATCGTCCAGATCGGGTAATTTTTGTTCCTGAACGCCTTTCAGAACAATTTGGAAATCGACATCTTTTCCGGCGATTTCCTTATTTTGGTAATCATCGGGAACCTTCACTTGAATGTCCCGGGTTTCACCAATTTCCATGCCGATCATGCCCTTGTCCAGCCCTTCAATCAATTGCCCTCCGCCTGCCTGGATAATCTGGTCCTTCGCGGCCCCTCCTTCAAAGGGCTCATCACCAATCTTGCTGGTAAAATCTACTTTGAGCAGATCCTTCTCTTGCGCTGGTCGGTCGGTCACATCGACATTTTTGGCCTTGCGCTGGCGTATGGCTTCAATCGTTTGGCTGATATCCTCATCCGTGATACGCGGGGTTTTCATTGCCAGCTCAATGCCGGAGTAGTCCTTGAGTTCTACAGTGGGGAGCACTTCGATAGATGCGGAAACAGAGATATCTGTTCCTTCTTCAGCGCTGACATCCAAAAGATGGGGTTGGCCCACCGCTCTCAGGTCTTTTTCAACAATGGCGTTATTGAGTTGATCGCTGATCAGGTTGCTCAGGACTTCCTTTTTGACATCCGGACCAAACTTTTGTACCAGCATGGCAAGGGGCACTTTTCCTGGACGGAACCCGGGAACCTTAACCTCACGCCCGAGTTTCTGGTAATACTGTTTCAGTTTGGTGTCGTATTCCTGGTGAGGAATCTCAAACTTGATTTTTTTATTACAGGAATCAACGTCTTCTATCTCGATTTTCATAACTTTCCAAATATTTAAAGATTGGCGCCAAGTACCTCGTGAACCCTGCGCGTTTATAAATCTTGATATCTAATGCCGAAGAGAGGACTCGAACCTCCACGCCTTGCGGCACTGGTTCCTAAAACCAGCGCGTATACCAATTTCGCCACTTCGGCTTTTTATTCAATGATTTATATGGTTTTTCCCGGATTTTTCAGCTATTTTGCAGACCCCCTGCAGAAAACCGCTACAAGCAATATATCATTTAATAGGCACGGATTCTGCAAATATCTAAGTTTCCTGGGAATTTTCGTCTTTTTTCATTTCTGCATGGAGTTGCGAGATTTCCTGCTGGAGGCTTTTATAATCGACTTCTTCTTTGGCGCAATAATTCCTGAGGTAGGAGTACATGATGAAAACACCGTTCCACTCGTCAAAAACTTCTTCGCTATTTTTGCAACGTTGTTCAAAAGCGGAAAGACTGTTTTCAATCTGTTCCAGCAGTTTGCAGAAATTAATGACTTCGTTGGTTTTAACCAGGTCTTCCTGAATCGCGAAGCTTTCAGACTCTTCGTTAGCGGGTGATTCTTTGAGCGCCTGATATTGGTCTTTGATTTGTTCCAGATTGACTCCTGAGTTTTCGCAATATAGTCGCAGATTGCTGAAAGCGATGTACAGGCATTCATAGCCGCCAATTTCTGCGGCCACTTCATTGTCATCAGAAACCAATTGGGAAATATCTTCTTCGACGGCATCGAACATATCAAAAAAACTATCGAGCCGGGTTTTGTTGTCGGGTTCGTTTTGTTCCATCATCCTTCGAGGGATCGGGGTTTGCGTTCTTTTGGAACGAGCCGGGTTTTGGCAGGGTAATAACCTTTGGGGATAGTCAGGCCGGGGTAGACCCAGACATCTTTCCCAATCAGCGCGCCGGGGCAGACGATGGCATTGCAACCCAGTTCAACATTATCACCGATCACTGCACCGAGTTTTTCCATTCCGGTATCCAGGGTCTCGGAGTCGAGAGGAATATGAACAGGGTTGATATAGCCCTTTAGTTTTTCATCAGCACTTCTAAACTGCAGGTTGGCCAGTTTCGATCCTGCGCCTAGATTGACATGGCTCCCTATTATGCTGTCACCGATGTAATTGAAATGGCCTGCTTCGGTGTGATTCATGAGAATGCTGTTTTTCAGTTCAGTGGTATGGCCGATCACGCAGTGGTTCCCAACCAGAGCATTGCCACGGATGTAGGCCCCTTGTCGGATGTCGCAGTTCTCACCAATCATGGCGGGGCCTTTGATGATGGCCGAAGGTTCCAACTGCGTTCCCTTGCCGATGAAGATATCCAGTTCCTTCAAATAAACCGACTCGGCCAAGTCAATCCAGTCTTCAACATAAAGTCCTTTTCCACCACGGTGGTAGCTGGTGGAATCGAGAGTGGTCTTTATCCCCTGCAAATGAGAGACATAGGACCCGCTCTCAGCCTTTTGTTGTAGCAGTTTTTCCAGCAGAGGGCCCAGTGTTTTTAAAGGGTCCCATACCCGTTCGCAATCGGAAAAAATCTCACGATAAGGTTCGGCCAAATTTAAAAAAAACAGGTTTAAGTCCTTCATAAACATTCGTGGTCCCTAAAACTAAGTTAATTTTCTAAGGGTTGTAAATCACCCCAGCCCCTCTTTGGAAAAGAGGGGTCCATTAAAACTCCCCCTTCTACGAAGGGGGTTGGGGGGATTTGCTTCTTTTGCTATTTATCCCTGTGTGATTAATGAAGTATATACCACTTTCCCAGAGGGGTCAGGCGGTTTCCCTCGGGGCTGGATTGAATCAGGTTTTGTTTTTTCATTTCATCGATCAGTCTTAACCTGTACTGGTTTTTCACTTCCAGCTTTTCATCGGTCACGGGTTGAGACGCGATTTGACTGAGGGCGTACAGTTCCATTTTATATAAAGCGTTGTCAGGATCTTTAAGTAGAGAGAACAATAGTTTATGAATTTCAAGTCCTATTTTTTTCAGTTTGCTGGCATCCGATTTTCTGCCGCGCAGGTTAACGCTGATTTTGTTTTCGGTGCCGGAATTTCTAACAAAGACACCGACTTTCCCCTCTGCAAGGGAAATATATAACATATCCGGGTCGTCAGGGAAATTTCGGGTTTTGCCGGAGTATCCGTTTTGTTTTGCGGTTTGCAATAAAAGCCGCTTCACCTTTGCCCACACTTGAGAATCCCGGCAAAACAGGTCCTGACGGATGTAATACGTGTAAAGAGTGGATTTAAAACCTGGGGGAAAAGGTTGACGAATGGACCGGATATACTTTTCCGGTGGCAGGGTTAATGCCAGTTGCTCGGTGGCGGCAAAGGTATTGAGAGCACTTTTTAACCCATTGCCGGAATACACCTGCATTTTCTTTTTGTTGGGTAGGGTCAAATAACCCGTGGTGATGTTGTGCCCCGTTTCCTCACTGCCTACTGTCAGGACTTCATTTTTTGTTGTGTCAGGGGCTTCGGAAATTAATGCATCAAGGTCCAGAAGCGCGTTTACGCTCGTCACTCCATTCTTTTGTAATGGTTTAATTTTATTTTTAAGTTGCGTTGATTTTTTCTTCGCAAGCTTTGCTGTGACCAGTTTTTGTTCCAATAGAGCGAGGCGGATTTTAAGCAGAATCCACTTATCTCCAACAGCCGTGAGGAGAGGGCTTAACCCCATTGACTTGGCGGAGGTAGAAGCATTGAGATCGCTCTCCACGGTGTTGATATAAAGCGATCCGCTGTGCTTGTTGTGGTACACCAGATGCCGTGCCTGCAGAATAGCAGTCTCGTCTCCGCTCAAGACCCACAATGTGTCTTGAAATGGATCGTATTCGAGGCGGAAAAACCGGTCTCCATCCGCATCGAAGATGGCTGCGGCAATTCTTTTTTTCCCAGACTTTGCTGACTCCTGGTTTGCCCGACCGATTTCAAAAAGTTTGACGACGGCTTTATGGCGATGGAAGCGACTGCCCGGTTTCAAGATCATGTCTGCGGTGATGCGTGGGCACCCTTCCAGGTCCGCGACTCCGGAACGTAGATTGACCGCGCCACTTTTGTTGACTTCATAGACTTTGCCGACTCCGGCTTCCCGAAAAATTTGCGCGGCGATTCCTGCCAGTGACCCGCAAGCGGGGTCTACGACCAGAGTGAGGTTTTTCAAAGTAGCACGAGATTCAATCCATGAATTTTCTGGCAGCAGGGAAAAATGTCGAAACAGTTCCAGGGCTTTTTGTCGACAATCGGTTTTTCCGCCCTTTATGGAAGCTTTTTTTATGGCAACGAAGTTTTGCTTGAGCAGGTTTTGGGTCAGCTCGGCATCGTCAGCGGGCAACGGTTTCACACCATGAAAAGGCAGGAAAAGTTTAATGCCATTCTGGTCTTTGGGATTGTGGGAAGCCGTGACCATAATGCCGCCATCTGCCCCTTCATGCAGCATGAACAAGGGAACCAGGGGGGTTGGCACGACACCCAGAACCAGGGCTTTCCCTCCCGCTTTGCGGACACCCCGAACCACGGCTTCCGTGAAAACACCGGAAGGGTCTCTAGGGTCCCAGCCGATAACGATGGTTTTATTATTAGAGGATGTTGATTTGTTCCTGGGCTGGTTTTTGACGTAGCAATAGGCATAGAGCTCCATGAACTCTTCAGTGATCCAGCCTTTTTCCAGAAACACCTGTATTGGAGTTTGCCCTTTGCATTCGGAATCCTTTGCCAATTTGATTTCTCGGCGTACCCCATCGGTACCTTGCAGGCGGCTGGGTACGGGTATTTGCGTTGAAATTGTTTTTGGTTTCATGCGAAATTGAGCGCCAGAAAGGATTAAGAATATTTTGAAATACAAAGGTTTCCAGCGGCCCGGCGATTGTAACATAGGGCACCTTAAAGAAAGAAGCAGGACAAGCTGGTTAAAAAAAACAATGTTCCGGTGTTGGATCTCTAGCGCATTGAAATTAAAAAGGTTTTACTGGATTTTAATTTTTTTGGGGGTTAAAATGAGGCCATCCGATTAAGAAGTAAGTAGGTGAATTATTGGAAATTCAAGAGGATTGGGTTATGGCCTATAACGCTTTTGTGAAGAAAGAAACGGTTGATGCGGTAATTCGAACATCGGGGGAAAAAATAGAAGGAAAAATTTCAAAACTCCCGAGTAATCGTCTTCTGGACATGTTGAATCAGGGAGACGAAAATTTTATCCCGGTTCTTGATGCAACGGTTTACTGCCTGCTGACCGGAAATGTTCTATTCAAATCGGAATTCCTTGCTGTCAACAAGCAGAACATCGTCCTCATTGCCGATCACTTGCTCACCACTCCATAAGATAATCAGAGACTTTATTCTGCGCCGCTATTTTTCTCGCTGGACGACTAGCTGTCGAAGCGGATTTTAGCCTTTTCCATCCAGTGTTTTTCATCGAACCCCCGATTCAAATATTCTTCAAAGAGGATTTCATTTTCTGACAGGGCACTACCGTCAACCCACTGTTTGGATTTGGAAGAAAAGACCGAGGAAATATTGGGCAATGCTTTTTCTTCCGGGTCATGCTCGTCATGCAGTTGTGTTTCCTTGTGGATCGAGTCAGGTTCGGCTTCTTTCTCTGCACCTTTTTTCAAAATGCTTTCTATCAGCTTGTCCACTTCCAGCACGAGATTAAACTCTGCCACATAATCAAGGAGCTGTAATTTTTCAAGCTTCTTTATGGCGAGCTGCACATCAGGAGATTTCAGGATTGCTTTATTGATCTCCGCCCAAAGATATTCAGCCAACCTTTTTTTCTTATCCTTTTCCCAAGGCATAGTTGTTCCCCTTTCCCAATAAAGTCTTGTTATGGGAAACAGTTTAGGCTGTAACCATTACATGTCTGTTAAGCCATTGTTACAACCCTGTAAAGATTGAGAAGGTGAGCATTTGTTCTGAATGAGTTCGAAAAACTTAATAAAAAACAGGGGGTTTAAACCGAGGTGCGTTCAAAAAAGTTGAAATAGGGGCACTTTCCTACAGGTTGGGGTCGTGAAATCTCTCTTTGAGCACATCCACAGGGCTTCTATACTTGTCGCAAGCTACCACGAAGCTTTTTTGCGCCGAGTCGAGGTTGTCAAGATTCAGCCGGTCAGCCAGAGTCGGCTGAGCGTCACAATCACACCTCTCGTACGAACAAAAGTCGCACATATTCAAAATCACCATCGTATTTTTCCTTTTCATAATTCAGTGTCCTAAGTGGTCGATCTGCCCCTCACACCAGCTATTGAAAAGGCCTGTTTTTTGCCACCCATCATAAATAATAAAGACGTGTTTGTAAATCTATATAGTGTGAATATTTGGAACTCCCTGTTTTTCTTGTCCTGCCAGATTTTCCCGCCCCACTTCCTGAAAATTAGTGAACAAAACAATTTATTGACGGATTGATGAAATTATTACCTTGTGAGCTGCGACGCCTAATTACACAGCCCCGTCAAACAATCTCATAAACATATGTATTTAAGCTGGTTATGCGCTTTCTCGTGAACCCTTCCGTTTGGCATACTCCTTGCTCACCTTCTTGCGAACAACTACGCCCAATTTTGGGGTTAATTGAAACAAAGGGTTTTCTGGCCTGGGTTGAAGGGTGAAACACGCTGATTTATGGGTAATAAATTCAGATTATTGCAGAGTTGGCCGTTGGGTTTTGCTTCCGGTGAAAAACATGTAACCCCTTTGTATTCGGTATTTCAAGGATTTTGGTGGATGTCAGAAACGCTTAACTTTAGACCCCTTTATGCCGTTAAGAACGGGGAAAGATGTATGAACTGGGACCAGACAAATAATCGAATTTTTAGCAAAATATTGCTAATAGGGGTTTTTGTCTGCCTTTGGTGGAGTTCTATGGCATCGCTAACCTACGCTCAAATTACCCCTCAGGGACGGGATCAGACTTATAAACAGGCGGCCCCAGGCCGGTTTGAAGAGAGATTCAAAAAACAGGAATATCCTCAATCGCAGAGGGTTCCTGTAAAACCGGACAGCTTAAAGCCTTCTTTTCCAGCCGAGATGAGGAAGGTGAATTTTCTTCTCCAGAGAATGGTCATCAAAGGCTCAACGATTTATGGCAAGCGAAAATTTTCTCGGTTGTTCAGAAAGTATCTGCATCGAAGAGTAAACCTTGAGCAGGTTTATATCATCGCTCAGGAAATCACAAATATGTATCGCACCGATGGATACATTCTTTCCAAGGCAGTGGTGCCTCCTCAGAAAATTGAGGAGGGCGTGGTTCAAATTGATGTGATTGAGGGTTTTGTTGATCGGGTTGCTATTCAAGGCCAGGTGCGCGGTCCACGAAAACTTCTCAACGAATATCGAAAGGCACTTTTAAAATCCCGACCTCTGAAAGCCAGGGACCTTGAAAGATATTTACTTTTGGTGGATGACTTGCCGGGGGTTTCGGTCAAATCGGTTCTGACTCCTTCGAAGTTTAAACAGGGTGCCACTAACCTGACACTGATTCTTACTAATAAAGGCTATGACGGAAGTTTTGGTGCGGACAACCGAGGCACTAAGTTTAACGGACCGATCCAGATCAATGCCGGGATGTCCAGCAATGCGCTTCTCAAAAACTATGAGCGCATCGGCTTACAGGGCGTGGTGACCAGTAGTACGGATGAGTTGAAGTTTTTTAGCGGCTTCTATGAGCAACCTATATCTGCGGAAGGCACCAAACTGTTTTTTTCCGGATCATTCAGTGATTCCGAACCCGGTTCCGCCCTCAAAGATTTTGAGGTGGTGGGAGAAAGCAAAACCTTCACGCTCAAACTGACGCATCCCTTCATCCGATCCAGATCTGAAAATCTGAATGGATTCGTAGGTTATACGAACCGAGACACGGAAACGGAGATTTTGGGGACACTGGATTCAGAAGACCGCCTTCGTATCTTTAATCTGGGGGTGTCCTACGATTTTGTTGACAAATATCGAGGGATCAATCTGATCAGTTTTAATTTGAGCAAGGGCTTTGATATTTTCGACTCAACGGAAACGGGAACAGAAAAACTTACCCGTCCGACAGGCCATAGCGACTTCACCAAGGTGACCGGCGAGGCACTTCGGCTGCAACAACTGGCACCTTCATGGATGTTGCTGGGAGCACTTTCCTGGCAGTATTCGTTTGAAAAACTTTTGGCTTCCGAAGAATTTGGTGTGGGTGGCGCGCAGTTTGGTCGGGCTTATGATTCTTCTGAAATTACTGGAGATCAGGGACTGGCTTTTAAGCTGGAACTCCAAAAAGCTTTTCAGCCAAAGAAAAAATACTTCAGAGATGTGCAGGCTTACACCTTTTTCGATTACGGAAAGGTGTGGAATCGCATTGAGATCGCCACAGGTTCCAGATCTCAGGATCTTTATTCGTTGGGACTCGGCGTCCGGTTCAACATAACGGATGTGATCTCCGGATATATGGAATGGAACAAGCCGCTAAGTCGAGAGGTGGCTTCAGAAGGTAACAATGACGGACGAGCTTTTTTCAGCCTATCGGCAAAGTTTTAGGGAACTTTATGAACGTTTTTAAAATGAATCAGAGGGCATTCCCCGGCGCAGCCGCCGGTTGCTCGTTGCCTGCCAAGCCGGTGGACGTGACCCGTCGCAGGGGAGGAGTTTTTCGGATTCCGAAAAAACCGAGCAATACGGCTATTTTTCTGGTTTCATTTTTGTCTTATCTTATTGGCATTTTTCCTTCCATGGTCTTTGCTCTTCCTACTGGCGGGACAGTTCAAGCCGGGTCGGCCACCATCGATCAGCCTTCTTCTCAGCAAATGACCATTCATCAAACTACCGAAAAAGCCATCATCGACTGGCAGGGGTTTGGAATTGGCAGTACTGAGCAGGTTGATTTTCAATTATCCCAGGGCGGCGTCACGCTCAACCGGGTAACTGGAAACGATGTTTCGCAGATTTTTGGTAAGTTGACATCAAACGGCGATCTCTGGCTGATCAATCCCAACGGAATTCTTTTTGGTGCTGGGGCGCAGGTGGATGTTCATGGCTTGCTCGCGACCACCAGCGATATTACCAATGCAGATTTTTTGAGCAGCAATTATAACTTCGGCGTTCCTTCCAGTCTGGCTTCGACGGTGGTCAATCAGGGTAGCATTACAGCGGCCGAAGGCGGGCTGGTTGCTCTGGTCGCTCCCGGTGTGCAGAACATGGGAGTTATCAACGCGCGTTTGGGCAAGGTGAGCCTGGCTTCCGGAAAAACTTTTACGGTGGATTTGTATGGCGACCAGCTCATCAACCTGGCAGTGGATAGTCAGGTGATGGGGCAAGTGACCGGAATGGATGGAGAAGTTTTGTCTTCTCTTGTCACCAATAGCGGAAGCATCTTTGCCGATGGCGGAGTGGTTCAGCTGGATGTTAATGCAGCCTAGAATATTGTGGATCGGGTGATCAATATGGATGGCGTCATTCAGGCGCATTCGGTGGCTGAGCAAAACGGAACAATCATCCTCATGGGAGGTGATGCTGGCGCAGTCAGTGTATCGGGTACATTGGATGCCTCGGGCTACGATGCAGGGGAAACAGGGGGTACCGTTCATGTCCTGGGTGACATGCTGGATTTTTCCGGCACTGGCCTCATTGATGTTTCCGGCGATCTGGGTGGAGGCACACTTCTTTTTGGTGGTGACTATCAAGGTCTCGGCACGGTTCCTAACGCGACAGATGTATATGTTGGACCAAATACTCAGACCTTTGCAGATGCCGTGACTAATGGCAACGGTGGCAGGATGATTTTCTGGGCCGACCGGCGTATGCGGTTTTTCGGTATTGTTAAAGGTCGCGGTGGCAAATATTTTGGCGATGGCGGGTTTGTAGAGGTATCCGGAAAAGAAGAATTATATTTTGATGGCTCGGTGGACACCACCGCTGCTAATGGCAAAACCGGAACCCTGCTTCTTGACCCGGACACGATCACTATAACGGATGGCGCAGGGGCCAGCACCAGTGGTGCTGTAACCATTAACTTCCAATCTGTAAACAATGCCACTATTTCTGAGCAAACTCTTGAGGGCGCATCCGCGTCCACAAACGTCATCCTTCTGGCTAACGACAGTATTGTGTTGAACAACCTCAGCGACAACCTGCTCAACATGGCGCAAACCAGTGGCAACTCGGTCACCTTCAAAGTCACAAACGGCACCATTAGTTTTTCTGATACTCAAGACACGATATCTACTCAAGGTGGAAACATAACTTTTAACACAAGCGGAGACTTGACTCTGGGCAATCTGACCTCTAATGGGGGGGATATTTCTCTGACCGCTGGGGACTTGTTATTACCCGGCTCCTCAACAATCTTAAACGCCGGGGCGGGTAACATCAGTATAACCGGGTCCAGCACTACGGAAATAGGTCTTGGAAGCACTACGTGTTCCGGAACCTGTGACATGACAATCAGCAACAGTGACCTTGGCAAAATGAGAGGCAGCAAACTCATCGTCAACGGCAGTGCGAATAACGGGGCTATCTATGTTGATGGGGTGACACAGACCACGAGTACCTTCACCAGCGGAGTGGAACTGAAAGACGCACATATTTCCGGTGCACAAGGAGGGATATTTTTTCAAGGCGCGTCCACTTTCTCGACTTTAACGGCTGATGCAGTAAATGGCATAGACGTCAATGCCAACCTGACGACCACCGCCGGAGCACTGACTCTGGACGGGGACTCCAATAACATTGCTGAGAATGTGGTGCCACAGGATGATATCAGCATTGCCAGCGGGGTCATCTTAACCAGTGCGGGGGACATTTCACTGAGCGCGACGACTGGCGGAATATCCTCCGCCGGAGCTTTAACCTTGACCGCACCCTCCAGCATTACCCTGACCGGCAACCTGACTGCGGCCGGGGCCGTTGCCCTGACCGCAACTTCCGGTATCACTTTAAATAATAATATTACTACTTCATCCGGCGGCACTTTAAACATCAACGCAAATTCTTCAACCTTGTCGCTAGCAAGTGGAGTTGCTTTGAACTCGGCAGGCGCATTGACTCTTGCCGCAGGTAATGCCACTTCTTTAGGGAGCCTGACTCTTGCTGGGTCTACGATAAACGTTAATAGCGCCCTGACTTCTACGGGAGCAGTAGCCATGACAGCCATCAGTGGCCTTACCTTGAACAACAGTACACTGACGGGTGCGGGCAATATCACCCTTCAAGGTGGCACAGGGCTAACACTTGCCAGTGGTATGGGTATCACCTCATCGGCCGGAAACATTACCCTGGGCGCTTCGGGAGGATCGATCACCGCAAATGGAGCGCTCACACTTTCCTCGAATGGCAGTATCACGGTCAGTGACGCATTGACTTCAGCCGGGTCGGCGACACTCAATGCCAATTCGGGAATAACCCTGGCAAACAGTTTCGCTGCTAATGGCGCAGTGGTTCTGGATGCAGATCTCGACAATAATGGTTCAGGTGATTTTATTATTTCCTCAGGCACTTTATCGACCACCAACAACGCATTAACGGTGACTGCCAATGACCTAACTTTGACTGGAACACTTGCCAGTGGCACTAGCTCGACCAGCATTAATGTTTCAGATGGAGGTTCTTTGGGCATCGGGTTCAGTTCCGGTTTCGGGATGAATATTGACACCACCGAGCAGACCCGTATCACTGGCACCGGCGATATCAACCTTGTGAATGGCAGCATCACTTTTTCTGCCAGCAACAGTTTTAGCTCGACAGGAAAACTGACCATTGGTCAAAGCGGTGGAACCATTACTGGACAGGGTGCTCTTACATTAACAGGCACCAATGGCTTGGTCATCAACAGCAACACTGTCTCGGCAACGGGTTCTCTTGCATTGAACGCGACCACTGGTGGCATTACTACCCCGGGCGCAATAACGTTAAACGCAACCGATGGCATTACCATAAGTAATACTTTCACATCGGCAGGCACTACGACTTTTGATGCCGATACGGATAATACGGGTGCAGGTACACTCACCATTGCCTCGACACTGAGTACCGGAAACAATGCTCTCTCCATTACTGCGGTAGATCTGGACTTGAGCAGTACTCTTAGTAGTGGAACTGCGGGCACGACAATTCTGGCTTCTCAGTCAGGAACTTCTATCGGGCTGGGAACGACAGGTAGCATGAGCCTGAGTAATACGGAACTAGCAAGTATAACAGCCGGTAGCCTTAGCATCGGTGATGGCACGAATGGAAATATCACAGTCGATGGAGTTCTCTCTGCCAACAGCGACCAGTTTGGCGCACTCACATTGAACGCGACGGCTTCCGCATCTTCGATCACTTTTGGAACCACGGACTCCTTTTTTCAAGGCTTGACGGTGAATGCGGGAGATGGCATCACACTTTCTTCAAACCTGACTACTAATGGCACAACAACTTTTAATTCGGATTCAAACAGTACCGGCACTGGAAGTTTTACGATCGACTCTCTTAAAACGCTCAATACAACTAACAACACGTTGAGCATTACTTCCAAAAGCATGTCCCTCAATACGGACGGTGTGATCAACTCTGGTACTGCGGGAACTACCTTGCAGGTTTCCCAATCGGGAGACACGATTGGACTCGGAGGTGGTGCGGGTGTTTTTTCTCTCAGTAGTGCCGATCTGGCTCAGATCACTGCCAGTAACCTGACCATAGGGAGTGCGACGAATGGAACAATCACGGTGGATGGGGTGACTTCAACTTCTACACCGCTGACTTTGATCGCAAATTCTGGTGCGGGCGCAGTGAACTTTTCTTCCACCGCATCTTCATTCAATAGCCTGACTGTGGACGCGGGAACGGGAGGGGTGGACTTCGGAGTGAATGTGACCACGACTGGAAATTTGAGCGTCACTTCAGGCGGGGCGATCACGGATACAGGAGCTTTAACAATAGCGGGGACATCCATCTTCACCACAGATGTTGCCAATCAGGCAATCCTTCTGGACAACACATCTAATGCGTTCACCGGCGCGGTGAGCTTGAACACTTCAGGAACCGGCGATGCCACATTGGTCAGCAATAATGCGGTGACTCTTTCTACTTCCACTGTTGGTAGAAATCTCAGTGTGACAGTGGGGGGAGATAATTCTTTGAATGTGGCAGGCGCGGGGTCAGCCGGTGATTCTATCAGCCTCCGCGCAGACGATGACATCATTTTCACCGCTGCCGGCGACTTGACCACCACGTCCGGAAATATCACCGTCACCGCTGACAACGATCTCGACAAAAACGGTTCAGGCGGAGCGTTGACCATGGCGAATGGAACGGTGATGAACGCGGGTTCCGGAACTCTGGTCCTCTCTGCCGATGAAGACATTACCCTCGGCTTGGTTAAGACCAGCAGTTCTTCGGACACGGCGGTGACGTTGACTTCAAGCAGCGGCGGGGTGGTCGATGGTGGTACTGCATTCCCGCCAAGCTCAACCAGAATCGGGGGCGATACCAGTGCGTGGCTTGATATTGATGCGGCAAATGGCAGACTGGTAGCGGATCTGGTAACCGGGTTCGGTGCAGATAACGCTATTGAAACGAAAGTCAATTCCGTAGATATCGACAATTCTACATCGGGGAAAGTCAACATCTTCGAGTTTGATGATCTGGATATTTTTAATATTAATAATGCTGGCGGCGGTGTCGAGGTTTCATTTGAAGGGCTGATTTCTGGAAAAACAAATTGTGTGGCTGCCGGATTATGTTTGTTTGTTCGTCGCGATATCAGAAACGAACTCATACCCGGTACGGGGAAAACTCTGGGCCAACTTTCTGACGGCACCACTCAACAGCTTAAATTTGATATCTTCCAATTGAATGATCAAAACTATGTAGAAAAGACACCGGTAGATCATATCGCCAGTTCTCCCAATGGCCCCTTCACGGCAGATCTTTTCAGTAAAAAATTTGAACTGGTTGAGCTGGCTGCGGGAACCGATGGAAAATTTGATGGCATGGAAGTGAGCCAGTCTTTCTGGGGAGGCCCGAAGCAACCGACACTGGAAGTGGCTGAAAGAAAAGACTCGGATAAAAAGACTCGCTCCAGGCAGAGAACCGCAAAGAGGAAGAAGCGGGACAGGCAGAAAGTGGACGACACAGCTTCCATTACTCTGAAAAAACCGGCACCGAACATCCAGAAAACTGAATCGGGTTATCTTGGGTTTGCTGCGCCCACTCGACGTGGAGTCGGTAAGCTATAACTGCCTTCATGCTCCGCAGGCTTAGAAGAATATCACACCTACCGCTGGCAACGATGTTTACGGCTCGATGGGCTATTGCTCTATTTCCACCGGGCGTAACCCGGTTTTAATGTACTCCGCATCAATAACACTCAGTTTGCCGTGCTGAGGGTCTTCGACATACTCGTTATAGATACTGTCAAACTCGTTGCCAGTATCAGGAAACCCTTTTAATTCGAGGAACCGGGTTTCGACCGGGTCCCGCCTGAGAAGTTTTAAAGTAGCTCCGTCAAGCCTGAATGGGGGTTCAAGCTTTTCCAAAGCGACCAGAGGCTCTACGCCTTCTGACATGACGTCCTTGATTTCTTCTTCCAGTAAACTTTTTCTTTCCTGATGACGGGCATGAGGGTAGTCGGCCTGAGAAAAAGTCATGAAATCCAGATCAGGCCAGTAATTGTTGATGAAGTCATCGAAGTTCACTTCTACTGCATTGCTCAAATGAATATCGCGGGAATTACCAGGGTCGTTCTGAACCAGATCATTATAAACTTGAATGATATTGTGGACAGAATCATAGAGCACAGCCCAGTGATAGGCGTTGACCTGTTCGTGGGTGCCAAAGGAATCCATCGCCTTAACGAGAACGACCAGTGCGAAATGCATATCTTCCATTCTCAAGAACGCCGATGACCAGGGGAACCGGCTTTTGTACCACTGGTTGACATCCGTCGGATATTCCTGCCGCGAAGAGTCTTGCGGCGGCCGGTAACCGTTTTCGACAAAATCCAGAATGTCATCGAGCTCTTTGTAGGCCAGGTCCAGTCCCGCCCGCACCACTGTGTAAGGGAATAGCTTGCGCTGGTATTCCATATACTGTTTCAACTCGGGCAGCTTGTCTTCGAGTGCGTGCTTGTGGTCTCTTTTTCCGATGTCTTTAGCGAAGATCAACATAGTTTTTTATGGTGTCCTGTATTGTTTATTTTCCGGAATCAAAGCGCTGGGTGAACATTTTCAGGATGTCCATTTTTTCCTGATCGCTCATGTCCTCAATCATTTTACGTGCGTCCGCCATTTGCTCGGGAGTCATCTTCCCCATAGCATCCTTGGCGGCGTCTTGAAACCCTTTCAGGTTGGCGGCACCCTTGACCCAGGAAAACTCATCCGATGGTTTTCCGTCCGGTGCTTTTAAGTCAATTTTGTCCCGCGCACGAAACTCCACATGGTTGCCAACGATCTTGCCGAAAATCTGTTCATCCTGAAGTTTGTCCAACACATCTGTCAGTGACGACCCGTGTTTTTTGCAGGCATCATAAACCGGTTTGAAGGGCAGGCGGACAATCTTCTCAGGAAACCCATTCTTGCGAATGGAGTGTTTGATGCTTTCTTCAGCAGGATTAGTTTCAGCTTCGCTCATAGGGACTTCGACAACGCCTCAAGATTGGTTTTATTCAGGAGTATAGTATAATCCACAGTAATGCAAAATACGGTATTCCGCAAAATTTAATTCTATGACACGAAGCACAAAAAAAGCGACTGAATCGAAGAGGAGTGTCTCCCTGTGCCTTGCGCTGGTTCAAGCTAATGGGTTGGTGGGCGGATTCAAAGCCAATGCCGAAAAGGTGAAAACGGCCTGCACCCAAGCCCGAAAAATGGGTGCCGATGTGGTGCTGTTCCCCGAACTGATGGTCACCGGCTACCCGCCAGAAGATTTATTGCTGAAAAAAAGCTTTCTTGAAGATTGCAAAAAAACGTTAAAAAAAATCGCTCCCGCTACACGTGGGCTGACAGCCGTTATCGGATTCGCCGAACAACAAGGCGAACATCTTTATAATTCCGCCGCTTTAATGTGTGACGGAAAACATGTGGCAACCGCCCGCAAAATGCTCCTGCCCAATTATGGTGTGTTCGACGAGAAACGCTATTTCACCGAAGGGGAAGAACCTCTGCGCTTTTCCTTGAAGGGTGTGCAAATCGGGCTCACCATCTGTGAAGACATCTGGGAAGAGTCGGGGCCGGGGAAATCTTTAAGCAAACATATAGACCTTCTACTCAACATCTCGTCCTCGCCTTACCATAAAGGCAAAGCTCAGGCGCGCAGGCAGATGATTATCAAACGCGCTAAAACCTATAAATGCCCCATCGCCTATGTCAATCTGGTCGGGGGGCAAGACGAGTTGGTGTTCGACGGCAACAGCCTGGTGGTAACTGCCGACGGGGAAGTCATCGCTCAAGCCAACTCCTTTGAAGAAGAAATTATTTATTCTTATATCACTTTGCCAGTCAAAAATAGCAAAGCAGAAGTCGTTGGGATTCGCAGTGTCAAGACTCCGGCCTCTCTGTCGAAAATAAAAAAGCTGCAGGCATTGCCCGCTCACTCATACATGGAAAAGTCGGAAGAGGAAGAAGTCTATTCAGCTCTGGTGCTGGGCACACGCGACTACATTCGCAAAAACGGATTCTCCAAAGTCATTTTGGGCTTGAGCGGTGGCATCGACTCATCCCTGACCGCCGCCATAGCGGTCGATGCATTGGGTGCGGCCAATGTGGTCGGCGTGCTGATGCCATCACCGCATTCATCGTCCGGCAGTGTGAATGACTCGCTGGCGTTGGCGAAAAATTTAAGAATAAAAACTTTCACCTTCCCCATCGTTTCGGCGATGAAAGCTTATGAATACATTTTGAAAGAAACCTTCTCTGACACAGAACCTGGCCTGGCAGAAGAAAACCTGCAAGCCCGCATTCGCGGCAACTTGCTGATGGCGCTCTCCAATAAATTTGGCTGGATGGTTTTAACAACCGGCAACAAAAGTGAGTTCAGTATGGGCTACTGCACCCTCTATGGCGACATGGCAGGCGGGTTCGCCGTGATCAAAGACGTGCCGAAAGTTTTGGTTTACCAACTTTCACGCTGGCTGAACCGCGACAAAATAATCATCCCACAAAATGTCCTCACCAAAGAACCCTCGGCAGAACTGCGCCCCGATCAAAAAGACACCGATTCATTGCCCCCCTACGACCTGCTCGACCCGGTTTTGTTGCGTTATATCGAAGAAGATGCATCTCTCGAAGAAATTAAAGTGAAGGGACTTTCCAAAGCCGAAATCCAGCGCATCGCCCGACTGGTTGACCTCAACGAATACAAACGCCGCCAAGGTCCACCGGGCATAAAAATCACCCCCAAAGCCTTCGGCAAAGACCGGCGACTTCCAATTACTACTGGCCGTAGGGGTAGCTAGCCACTTGTGATTTGATTTTTACCATCGTTGCGAGTGTGTGATACCTAACCCTGGCTTTCATGCCCCGAAGCAACTGTGTTAAATGTCAAGCATTGGAGATGAGATTTTCATTCCAGAGTGTTT
>JACKQG010000101.1_pt2 | contig 49167 bp, 33 predicted proteins | sample 8237621 | NCBI WGS metagenome assembly JACKQG01 (sample SAMN15677084, study PRJNA649215) | marine metagenome | biome: marine; feature: Black Sea; material: saline water; isolation source: suspended particulate matter (SPM) from the Black Sea western gyre | collected 2013-06-09/2013-06-10 | depth... | reverse complement strand
ACTTTGAAAAATCTCTTGCCATCCAAAAAGAAATTGGCTTAAAAGTAATAGAATTAGAAACAACCACCTATCTTTCCCTCACCTACACACATTTTGGCAGAGAGTATGATGAAAAGCAAATCCACAAACTTATCAAAGATGCTGAGAATATTGAATTTGAACTCAACCTACGATTATATGAGCTATTAGAAGACAATTCTTACTTAGAGACTGCCTATAACCAAGTCCAAGAAAAAGCATCAGCGATGGATGATGAAGAGAAATTCCTCAGCTATCCAATCCCTAAAGCAATTGTAGAAGCGTGGGAGAGAGTAAATAATGATTAATAATTAATGGTTATTTGTGAATTATCATTTTCCATAGAAGTAATACCAGTAATACCGTATATTACTCTGAAAGGATATTTATGAAAACAGTAAGTTTTAAATTAAAAGAAGATTTTTTAGATGAGTTAGAGGCGTTAGCAGAAAATCTTCATGAAAATAAAAGCGGTATTATTAAGAAAGCATTGGCTTTTTATATTGATAATTACGATGGAATCATTGCCAAAACTCGCAATGAAGATGATAATAAAGAATTGATCCCCCATGAAGATGTGCTGAAAAAATATGGCATCTTATAAAATCCAATGGGATTCCAGAGCATTAAAGGAACTGGATACATTGGGTAAAGAAAATATCAAACGAATTTTAACAAAAGTATCAGAACTCTCTTTAAATTCAAAACTTGGTAAACAGTTAAAAGGTCCATTTTCAGGTTATTACCGCATAAGAGTTGGAGTTTACCGTATTATTTATTCAATTGAAAAGAAAATTCTTCAAGTCCATATTCTTCGTGTGGGGCATCGGTCGAAAGTGTATAAATAATGAATAACAAATATCGAATAATGAATTGTCCCTCTACATTTAATCTTTCTATACTATGCTGCCAAAGACGAAATTACCAGGGATAAATGATTAATAACCCCGATTCCCGAACTCCGACTCGTCCATCGTAATGACGAAAGGAATGTAGATAGAATCCCCAAATGAATTACTATCTCTATGTCATTGAGCTGGATAAACAGGTGGGGAAGCTGGTGAAGTTTAGAAAGCAGAGTCCTAAATATTTACTAGGAAATCGTTGTTTTTATGTGGGGCAGTCTGCCAAAAAGCCGACAGAACGGTTCAGGCAACATAAAGAGGGGTATAAATTTAATACTTACGCCAAGCGTTTTGGAGTGAGGTTGGTACCTGAATTTTATGAGAAGTATAATCCTATTCCCACCCGGAAAGATGCAGAAGAATTGGAAGAATACGTAGCAGAGAAACTACGTAAGGAGCGATATGGAGTGTGGTTTAATTGATTTTCAATACGGAGGTGCTGAGTCACGAAGGATTTTTTCCGAAATTAAAACCTCGATGTTTGTAATAATCATGAAAAAAACAATTCTTAATTTACATACCCCTCACCCAGCCTCTCCCTGTGGAGAGGAGAAATATCAATAATACTTTTACATGTATTGAACTAGTCTTGACCCTAATAAATTATAAATAATAACCTCTTCTCCTTGGGGAGAAGATTGAGATGAGGGGAAATTGAGTAGGAATTAGTTATATGGAAATTAATCACTTACTTTTCTGGGGTATGTTTGGCTTAACTGCTGAATTGTTCTTTACGGCATTGACGGAATTAATTACCAAAAAGAATTACAATTTAATGGGACATACATCCATCTATATGTTTCCCATTTATGCCTTGGGTCTATCCTATGGAGTTGGGCTGTGGAAATAATAGTTGGCTATCCCACCGTTAAATTGGGAGTTAGAATCTGGGATTATAGATATTTACCCACAAACAGACATTGGCAGGGGATCATCAGTTTTGTTCATTTTCCAGTGTGGGTAGTTTTTGGTATATTGGTTGAAATAGTTAAAAATTTTGTAAATTAAAACCACATGAATCATTTATTTTCTATTATTATATGCTCTATGGCAATTGCACAAAATATAAACTATTATGATGCAGATGGAGAGTCCTTCGCAGATGTAATAGTAAATGAGCTCACTTTTACCTGCAGGGTTGCCGGTATGGAAAATGATGGGGATGCGGTTATTTTATTACACGGATTCCCTGAGACATCTAGAATGTGGTATGATCTTATTCCAGTACTGGTAAGTGAAGGATTCAAAGTGGTGGCACCAGATCAACGAGGATACAGCAATAATGCCAGACCTCCCAAAATTTCTGACTACAGTATTGATAAACTCTCTCAGGATATTATTGATATTGCAAATGCATTTCAATTTGAAAAATTTCATTTAGTGGGGCATGATTGGGGCTCTGCTGTGGGCTGGGCTGCTGTTGCGATTCACTCAGACAGAATTGTTAGTTGGACTGCTCTTTCCGTCCCCCATTTAGATGCATTTTTTGAGGCAATCAAAAATGATGAATTGCAGAAACAAAAAAGCCAATATATAAAATTTTTCAAAAAGCCCATTTTCCCAGAAATATATTTTTCAATTTTTGGATATAAATATTTAAAAGATATTTGGAGGAAAAGCTCGCAGGATGAAATTGAAAAATATATAGAAGTATTCAAGCAGAAAGGAGCATTGAAATCATCCCTAAATTGGTACCGTGCCAATATGAAAAATGAAAATAATAAGATCGGTGAAATTTCTACTCCCACCTTAATTATATATGGATTAAGGGACATGGCAATTGGCGAAAAATCTGTGGACGAATCAGAAAAATTCCTAAAGGGAGAATATAAAATTGAAAAATTAGAAGCTGGTCACTGGCTCATTCAGGAATCTTTTGAATCAGTTTCCAACAGTATTTTAAAGCATGTGAGCACATATTCAAAATGACCATTAAATTGATCACAATTTATTTTATGAGCATATTTTACATTTTTGCAGGTGTTCAGCATTTTGCTAACACGGAATGGTTTATGAAAATTATGCCACCCTATATTCCTTACCATACTGCAATGGTTTATATATCTGGTGCTTTTGAAATTATTTTGGGGATAATGCTGCTTTTTGAAGATATTCGATTTATTGCAGGATGGGGTTTAATTATACTCTTAATTGCTGTATTCCCTGCAAATATTTATGCTGCTCAAACCAATGGCGTGGCAATGGGAACGTCAGCAGCCGTGGCATGGGGGAGGCTGCCCTTTCAGGCAGTGTTCATCGCCATCGCTTACTGGCATTCAAAAGTATGAACTTCAAATCCGGTTTATTCTACTGCTTGGTGAATGAATATTATTTGCCTTAAAATTCTACATCTGGATTTATACTTATCAATAGAATTATAACCCTTAACAATAATTATTTTCTGTCATTTTGAACAAAGTGAAAAATCTCAATAATAACCCAATTCCCCTATTAGTAGATTGAGATGCTTCTCCGGTAACTGCCGGATCAGCATGACAGAGATTTTTAGAGGAAATAAATAATAATATAATGTGCGGAATAATAGGATTATTTAATATTAACAACGAGAAGGCAATGCGTACTGAAGCGCTAAAAATGGCGGGAAAAATTCGCCATCGTGGTCCTGATTGGAGTGGCAGCTTTAGTGATGACTACTGTGTGCTTATGCATGAGCGTCTATCCATTGTGGATGTGGAGCATGGTGCACAACCATTATTTGACAAGAAAACCCAGCGCGTGCTGGCGGTGAATGGTGAAATTTATAATCATAAAGAATTGGAGCAGACGCTCACCCAAAAACATGACTTCCAAACCAAATCGGATTGTGAAGTACTGCTCTATCTATTTGACGAATTTGGCAGCGATTTTTTAAATGATTTAGATGGAATATTTGGTTTTAGTTTATATGATCCCAATACCCAAGATTATTTGGTTGCTCGAGATCACATGGGAATCATTCCTCTTTATATCGGCTGGGACAAAAATGGTGTTACTTATGTTGCCAGTGAAATGAAATCTATCGAATCCTATTGTGAAAAGTTGCAGGAATTTCCCCCAGGACAATATTATCAGAATGGAGAATTTACTAAGTGGTATCATCCCCATTGGGAAACTGAAATACCTAAGGAAACGGTATCATTGCCCAAATTACGACAAGCCTTAGAAGATTCTGTGCATAAACAGCTCATGTGTGATGTGCCCTATGGGGTGCTTATTTCCGGTGGATTGGACTCATCAGTCATTGCAGCCATTGCCGCACAGTACAGTAAAAAGCGGGTGGAATCTGGTGATGCAGAGGAAGCTTGGTGGCCTCGGTTGCATTCCTTTGCAATTGGGCTGGAGGGCTCTCCCGATTTGAAAGCTGCCAAAATTGTGGCAGACGCCATTGGCACAGTTCACCATGAATGTAAATATACCATTCAAGAAGGCTTAGATGCTCTGCCAGATGTGATTTATCATTTGGAAACCTACGATGTAACCACCATTCGAGCCGCTACTCCCATGTACCTCATGGCACGGAAAATAAAGTCAATGGGGATTAAAATGGTATTATCAGGTGAAGGGGCAGACGAGGTTTTTGGAGGTTATCTTTACTTTCACATGGCACCCAACAAAAAAGAATTGCATCATGAAACGGTGCGGAAATTACGGAAGCTCAGTAAATATGATTGCTTGAGAGCCAATAAATCAATGGCAGCCTGGGGGATAGAGGCGCGAGTGCCATTTTTAGGCAAAGAATTCTTAGAATATGCCATGAATATTGATCCTGCCGATAAAATGTGCAGTGATGGAAAGGCGGAAAAATATGTGCTGCGGAAAGCCTTTGAAGGTTTGATTCCTGATGAAGTACTCTGGCGTCAAAAGGAGCAATTTTCTGATGGTGTGGGCTATAATTGGATTGACTCTCTAAAGGATAATGCGGAGGAGAAAGTCTCTGATGATGATTTGGCCAATGCTCACAGGAAATTTCCCATTCAACCACCCAGCACAAAAGAAGGCTATTATTACCGTGAAATTTTTGCTGAATTGTTTCCCTCAAATGAAGCAGCCTTAACGGTAGAAGCAGGCCCATCCATTGCCTGTTCATCGCCAGTGGCATTTAGATGGAGTAAAGAGTTTGAAGAAATGGATGATCCCTCTGGTAGAGCAGTGGCAGTGCATTCTAAAGCTATTAAGGGCGTTTAATTAAAGGGTAGGAAATTATTCAGAAACTAAGGAACTTTGAATCATTGTTTCTTGGTCACTCAGATAAAATAGTCCTAATTTTTACTCCCCCCAAATTACCATAAAAAGGAGATTTATGTCAACTGCAGTTGCAATCGATATTGACCAATATGCAATAAATGTGGCCAAAGGACTCATCATGGATACTATCCGAAATGCTGATTCAGGGCATACCGGAGGACCATTATCTTCATTGGATTATACCTATACTCTCTTTAAAGAATTTTTAAAATTTGACCCTGATGATCCAGAATGGAAAGATAGGGATAGATTTGTATTGTCTGCAGGGCACGAATCTGCCCTGATTTATACCATGCTTACCTATATTGGCTGGCTGGAAATTGATGATTTGAAGAAATTTCGTCAATTGGGATCACGGACCCCTGGGCATCCTGAACGCAGCTTAACGCCCGGTGTTGAAGCCACTACAGGTCCGTTGGGTCAGGGAGTGGGGAATGCCGTGGGGATGGCAGTTTCTGAATGTATCCTGAGAAATCAATTCGGTGAAGATGTGATGAACCATTACACCTATTGCTTGCACGGTGATGGTGACATACAGGAACCAGTGGCACAAGGAGCAATAGCCTTAGCTGGACATTGGGGATTGGGGAAACTCATCAATTATTACGATGCCAACAACGCCCAGATATCTGGAAAAGTTTCTCGTTCGGACTCAACAGATTATATAAAAATGTATGAAGCAAATGGGTGGCATGTACAGGAAATTGACGGCCATGATAGGGAGGCTATTCGAGAGGCAATACGAAAAGCGCAAATGGAAATTGAAAAGCCGTCGGTTATCATTGGGCGAACCATTATGGCACAAGGATGTGCCACAATGGAAGATGATCACAATACCCATGGTGCTCCATTACCCCCTGAAGAAATTGCCGCTACCAAAGAAAAGTTAGACTTAAATCCAGAAAATTTCTTTCAATTACCCGAAGATGTAGTGGAAGATTTCCGTAAAGGATTTGCCTTTGCTAGATCTGAGGTGGCTGCCTGGAAATCAGCCTTGGAAACACGAATGGAAGAGACTGAATTTGCTAAAAAATGGAATATTGCATTTGGTGATGCCTTACCTACATTTAATATACCTGCTTATGAACCTGGGCAAAAAGTAGCTACGAGAAAAGTGTGGGGACCCTTTATTGAAACATTGGCTGCATGCCATCCCACATTGGTTGGAGGATCTGCAGATTTGGAGCCATCCAATGTTACTACCGGATTTGCTAATTTAGTAGGAGACTTTACGAGAGAAAACCGATTAGGGCGTAATTTTGCTTATGGAGTACGAGAATTTCCCATGGGAACCATCAATAATGGAATTGCTCTCCACGGTGGATTAGAAGTTTTCGGTGCTACATTTTTTGTATTTTCTGATTATGAGCGGCCAGCTATCAGGTTACGAGCTCTACAAGGCTTGCCAGTTGTCTCTGAATATACCCACGATTCTATTTTTGTAGGGGAAGATGGCCCCACCCATCAACCGGTGGAACATTTAATGGCTTGCCGAGCTATCCCTAATTTGTTGGTATTACGACCGGGAGATGCAAATGAGGCAGTCGTCGCCTCCAAAATTGCATTTGAACAAACCAATCGCCCTGCATTGGTCTTGCTAACCAGACAGGGATTGCCGGTATTTGACAGGAATAAATATCCATCTGCTGAAGAATTTAGAAAAGGCGGCTATATCATGCAAGACTGTGGTGGCACCCCTGAGGTTGTGATAATTGCTACCGGTTCAGAAGTATGGGTGGCATTGGAAGCGGCTGAAAAGATTTCTTCAAATAGGGTGAGAGTAGTAAATATAGGTTGTTGGGAATTATTTGATGAGCAATCCTTGAAATACCGCCAATCTGTTTTAGGAGACGAATCTGCTTTACGAGTTTCCATTGAAGCTGGAATTACTTTGGGTTGGGAACATTATACCGGATTGAATGGCCTTAGTATTGGAATTGATGCTTTTGGAGAATCCGCGCCAGGAGGTGAAGTTGCAGATCATTTTGGTATCACACCGGAAAAGGTTGCAGATAAGATTCAAAAGCATTTAAATTCATAGTTTTACATTTTAATAAATAGTCCTCCTTTTTAAATATCAAACCGATATAAATTAATACCCTCATATTATTGCAAAATTTCCACTATTATCATTAGAATTAAGGATATGAACATTCATGGCTAAATGGAATAAAACCACATTTATTTCCTCCATTAAAGAAAATTGTGAACCCCGTGTTCAAACCACCATCTTGGATTTAATTAGATTTGCGGAACAGGATGCTGATCAAGTTTCTTGGGGAAGAGGAGAAGGATATGGAACCATGACTTTTAAATGTAAATCTGATGATTACGGAATAATTCCTCTATTTCATATTACTACCAATGGTCAGATAAAATTTCAGTTAAATTATTTAAGGCAGAAATGCAGAAAAAAAGAAATTTTACGTGACTATCAGCTTAAATTAGAATCGAATTTTATGATGGATTTTGGTGTGTCTTACTATCCGTCAGATATTTATCATAGAATGGGGGAGATGTTTACTATTAGGACAGAAGTAGAAAAATTTGTTCAGACTATTCAAAATATTGCACATCGATTACGACAGTAAATACAATTTACATCCTGTTCCCCCTCCCTTTTTTCCCTCATTAAAAACTTCTATTTTCAACTCTCAATATTTTTGTACCATCGTACAAAAAATGAAATAACTCACCCAATTTTTTATGAATCACCTTTTTTCTGGTATTTTTAACACGTGAGGTAGCTTACAAATTATTACCTATTTCCAAGATAAATTTTACTTAATAAGGGGTTTAATAATAAACCTGAAAAAGATGGAATTTATGAAGAGAAATTGTAAAATTATATGCTGATGGTAAAAACCAGATTAATGATCGGAATTAGAAAGATATTTTCTGTTTGGATTATTGTCCAGATTGGATTTGTATATTCTGCAAATGCTGGCGATATTGTAATTACCGAATTCTTTTATAATAAATCTGCAGGTAATTTGCCGGAATATGTTGAATTGTATAATAAAACTGAAGCAGTTATTGATTTAAATAGCTGGAAAGTTGACATTGATGGAATTCAAATTGAAATTGATGGGGAATATTGTAATTTGGGTGTATTGTATTCTAATGAATCTGACTGTGAAAATGCAGAAGGTATTTGGAATTCATTTTCAATTAATTCTAATGGTTATGTAGTAATTTTAAGTTCAAGTGGTTTACTCCGAAATGAGGGTGATACCACTTATTGTTCGTCTAGTAATTATGGCTTTCCCTTTAATGTATGCGATTCAACAATTGATAATTTATTTGGGGGAATTGGTACATTTTCTGATTTAGAAAATACTTCTGGAACAATTAAAATATGGGATAATTCCAGCACACCAATTGTAATTGATTCTGTAGCATATGATGGAGCGGAGAGTTTTCCAGTTGGAGAAGGTGTTTTAGGAAAAGCTGCGGTTTTTATTATTGATCCCAAATCTGATAATGCTCATGTTAAAAATGATGATGGATTAAATTGGAGATCAAGTGAACATCCATCAGATTATTTATGGAATGGTTCAAGCAGGGATTTTGGCAGTCCCCTTTCACCAAATTTTATCACACCTACCATTTCAATTTCAGCAAATTCGAATTCTAATTCAGATTCAACCCAAAATACGGTATGTTCATATACAGAATCCAAAACTATATGTATTCCTCATAGTGATGGTTACCCTGGAGGATATGCAGCTATTGAACTTTTAGGAACTGCCATTAATTATAATAATAATGCTGTTTCACTTGATTCTCTCTATTGGACTGTTTATAAAAATAATATATTGGTAGATAGTAAAAGTACAAACGTTAGCGTTTGGCATCCCAACCCATTACTTCAGGATACCAATTTAACTTCAAGTGTTTATACCATACCCCTTGTAACCAGGAATACAGATGGTTTTTTAGGGAAAACTGATACAACTATTTATATCAATCAAGAAATTAATGAAAAGCCAAGTGTTGTTAGTATAAATGGGCAAAGTTCTCAAGCAGTAATCAATATATTTGAGAATACTTATGATTCCGTCTTTGCAGAAGTTACGGATCCAGAACTTTGTTCTTCTATAGATGCTCCCTGTAATTTTGACAGTTTAACATTTAATAGTAGTTTTTTTGATAATAGCTCACCATTCTTATGGACTTTAGATAGTAGTAATCTATTAAGCAGTATAAATATTTTGGCTCCAAAATTTATAGCACCTCAAATTTATTCACTAAACGAAATTGGTGCAAATTTCATTCGGGATACCCTGGAATTTCAAATTAAAACCACAGATCCATTTGGTGCTTCAGATTCAAATAGTATAAAAGTCATAGTTCATAATAAGAATCAAAAACCTGAAATAATATTAAACTCAGCTAATATTAATGAAATTGATTTAATCGCAGGGTATTCCAATAAGTTTATTGTGAAGGGGGATCAAATTGAATTGTATGAATATGATGCATCAGGGGTAATAATTGACACAACTTTAATTGCACAAATAACGGACATTGATAACGACCTAAATTTCACAATTATTCCCCAGGGTTACAATTGTGGTTTAGGATTTGAAAATAATTATTGTGTTTCAGGTACCACAATAAAATCGAGCCACAAAGTATCATATGATAGTTTATTGATTCCATTTATGGTTGATGATGGTGTCTCCTCACCAATAGAAGGCTTTAACTCTGAAAGCACAAGTGATACTTCCTTTTTGGTAATTCAAAATATTAAAAAAGTAACCAATACTGTTACTTTTGATGATCCCATTATTGCCCTTGACGAATATTTTCACTTACCAGAAGATTCAACATTAGTCTCAGAGATTCCATTTTATATTGATTTCAAATTAGATGGAGATAATGCCCATTCAGTTAATTGGGATAGTTTGCAGTGGTCTTTTCACAAATTAGACTCTGAAAATGAACAGAGAATTTTTGCGTATAAAACGGGTGAGGGGTTTAAAATTGATTCTTTATCGAATAATTTTAATGGTCAAACCGGATTAAAAGTTTTTGTTACTGATAATGACAATACTGTTGCATCTCTATCTGATAGCCTTATAATAAATATTCCCATTTATATTGATCAGAGAAATGATACATTGAAACATTTTAACCTCTATCATGATATTAAGAATTACAGCATTATTTCATCGACTATTGACACTATAAGAGATGTAAGATATTTCAGACTCGAACAATATACTGGTATTAATAATGAGAGTAATCCAACCCCTAAAAAACTTTTGTTTGAATGGGAAAGGAATGATAATCTCGATATCGATACGGATAATGAAATTAATAAGGATGCTGTACAGAATATTTTTTATCGTCTGGAATTAATAGACACTTTAACAAATGTAGTTTCAATATTGAAAGACAGCTTATATCACAACAATTTTTTAGAATTTGAAAATATTTGGGCAGAAATTGACTTTCAGAGAGCTGAATATCCATACTATTATGATAGTTTAGGGTATATACCTCCTCTGGAAAATCACACTATTGATATTAATGGATTGAGTACATATCGATGGCGAGTTGTTGCAAAAAACTATTGGCAGGATGATCTCGGGAAGGATCCTGTTGAAATATCACAAGATTGGAATCTGACCGATTTTAAGATCGATATAATACAACCTGAAGTTGCAAAGTTGGATATTATTTTAAATGAAATGTATGCTGGGTTTTATGATTTATTGTGGAGTTCAACGGAAGCATTCTTGACAGACTCCACGTTTCTCAGTATTAAAGAGGAAACAAACCAGTTCAGCGCAATAAGTATGCTCAATCCCAGGCAAATCACTGATAATCTGTTTCATTTCACGGGTATTATTCCCACTGACTTAGTTTCTGTTTCCATAACGTTTGATTTACAAATCAGGGATAATGCTATGAATTCCGGGGAGAGAATAGATGAGGTATCCTATAATAAAGTTAGTCCAAATACAACCTCATTGCTCATTTCTCCATCAAGTAATGTTTCTATTTCTCTGCCTGAGAATTCTGTATTGGAGCCCGTCCACATCATTATTACGGAAGAAAATAATAATATAGCAGGTAGGGAGAATGATTCTGAATTTTATCAAATCACTTCCACAATTCATGTTTACCCAAAGGATTTAACATTGAATAAACCTGGTTCCATTGAATATGATATTAGTGATTATATTTCATCTGAAATAGAGTTATGGAAATTGGTCATTGTTAAAATAGGAGGTTTGGAGTCAGTCACCCTTCCCACAATTATTATTGGGGAAACACTCACTGCAAGTATTGAAGAATTAGGGAATTATGCAGTTTTTATGGATTCCACTTTGGAAAAACCGTTACCCTCAAAATTTGAATTAAAAATGAATTATCCAAATCCTTTTAATCCATCAACCACAATACCAATTGAATTGCCCGAGGAATCATTTGTAAGTGTTGTAATATATAATATTTTAGGAGAGAAAGTAGTAGAGCTCTCAGAAGGAATTAAATCTTCGGGTTACCATAATATTAATTGGGATGGAACCAATCAATTTGGGAAGCAAGTGAGTTCTGGAATTTATTTTGTAAGAGTACATTTTGGACAGAATATTTATAATCAAAAAATGATGTTATTAAAATGATGAATCGTATTGTATATATGAGTATTTTGATTTTATTAGGGTGTGATTCCCTTATTGAAAAGACAGCACCATTAGAAGGAGAATTCTATATTCAAGATGGATGGCTTGCCTTCTCCTCAGCAAAATATGAAGAAGCAGACAAACATTTTAATACGGCAATAGAGACAAATGATAGTGCCTCAGTTTTCCATTTTCTTTCACTAGTTGGATTGGGTTGGACAAATATTTATAAAGCCCAGGCAATAAAGGAAATCTCAAGTAATGGTTTTATAAAAACTGCTGGCGAGAGTTTAAGTGCAGCTAATAATATCATGCCCAATATTAATGTTGAAGATATTACCCTAGATTTACATGAAGACTATTATAATGGAATTTCTCATATGTTTGCAGGATTAGCGCTTCAACGAAGTTATTATGCCAAACAATTAGCAGCGAATGGTGTTATTTGGGAAACTATTAATGTTGCGTTAAGCGATACGATTAGAATATTATATGAAGAAAGTGTAGAGTTCAGCAATCAATTAGAAAGCGATTTTGTATTTCAATATGATCTGAAATTAATATTTAATGACATTTTGGTTTTAAGAATAGAAAACTACCTCATTTTAGGGAAAATTGAAGAAGCGGTATTATCTTATAGTAAAATAGATTTTAATCAATTGGATTTTGAAGTGAAAAATGAATGTATAGAGGGAGTGGATGCCAGTACATTGATTGAATGCCTGTGCATAGTTTCTCATAATGGTACCTGTCCATTTGGGGGTTAAAAAATGGTTAACAAACTGTTACAGAAAGATACAAGGGTAATAGACTAATAACATGGTATATTTTCATAAGTACATATGTATGAATAAAAGGAGAAGGAATTGAATTATTTATTATCATTATTATTTTTTATAGCACCACTGTTTTCAACCGACAAAAACGGTTTTGAACTTCCCATTGGTTTAACTGAAGAGGAAAAGGGGAAAATGCATCTCATTAAAGAAATGAGCCGATCAACTGATCCTCCTCCAACTCCCATTCGCAATATTGCTGAATATGAAAGAATGGAAGGCGTATTAATTCGCTATCCCTTTGGAATTTCGACTTCTATTATTAAAGAAATGGCAGAAGATTTAACCGTTTATTGTCTGGTATCTTCCGGTTCACAAAATTCTGCTAATAATTCTATGAACAATGCTGGCGTTAATATGGATAATGTGGAATATATTATCGGAGGGACAGATAGTTATTGGACAAGAGATTACGGCCCTTGGTGGGTAGTAGATGGTAACCGTGATATCAGCGTAGTCGATTTTACATACAATCGCCCACGACCCAATGATAATCAAGCGCCTTCCAAGGTGTCCGATTACCTGAATACCCCATATTTTTCCAATGAATTTGTAACAGCCGGTGGTAATTATATGACCGATGGCTATGGAATTTCGGCATCATCCAGCTTGGTATATGAAGAAAATTCCATGAGCGATGCCATGATTCATACTACCCTGAACGAATACTACGGCGTTCATACCTATCATGTGGTGGATGACCCCAATAACACCTATATTGACCATATTGACTGTTGGGGAAAATATCTGTCTCCCCATAAGGTTCTTATAAGAGAGGTACCAACTTGGCATGCTCAGTATGATGAAATTGAAGAAGTGGCAGATTATTTTGCAAATACTATGACAACTTATGGAGAACCTTGGGAAGTATTCCGTGTTTATACCGGTTCAAATCAACCCTATACCAATTCAATTATTTTAAATGAAAAGGTAATGGTTCCCATTATGAACAATTCTTATGATGATGATGCTCTGGCAGCTTATGCTGAAGCGATGCCCGGATATGAAATTATTGGATTTACAGGTTCATGGGAATCCACTGATGCCTTGCATTGCCGAGCAAAAGGTATTCCCGATTTAGAAATGCTGCAGATTTTCCATAACCCAATTAATGATCAGTCTGAAGCTCAGAATAGTTATCAGGTTGATGCAATAATTGATGACCTCAGTGAAGCAGGATTGATTTTTGATGAATTAAAGGTTTTTTGGAAAAATTCGACAATGAGTGATTATGAAAATGTATTATTGGAAGTATGTCCGTGGGAAATGGTTGATTGTTATTGGGGCTCAATACCAGGACAATCGGATGATACAGAGATACAATATTACATTCAAGCTGTAGATAATTCTGGGAGATTGGAAACATTACCATTAGCGGGCTATTATTCTTTTACTGCTATTGGGGGCACTGCCTTTGAAGATGGCGACCTGAATTTGGATGGTGTCATTAATATACTGGATGTAATTTCTTTGGTAAATATAGTCTTGAGTGGAGAACAAAATAGCATGGCTGATTTAAACTCTGATGGCATAGCCAACATTTTGGATATCATTATCCTTGTAAATATTATTCTGGGATAACCTATTAAATGAAAAATATCCTCCTTATTATTCTACTTACATTAAGTCTGTCTGCTCGGGAAACCTATAAACAGGTTCGAGTACAGACACCTACCTCTCAATCTATTTCTGAGTTGCAGTCTGCAGGTTTAGATATTGATCATTCCCATCAAAAGGCTGGTGAGTGGATCGAATTTGCAATTTCTGATAGCAAATTAGCTCAACTTAATTCAACACAGCTCAGTTATGAAATAATACATGAAGATTTGGAAGCATTTTATGCGTCCCGTTTGGACAACGATTATGAATCTCGGGATTTCGAATTGGGATCAATGGGGGGCTATTATACCTTTTCGGAAATTGAAGAACAATTGGATATACTATACGCCGATTATCCAAATTTAATCACCGAAAAAGTATCTTTGGGGACTTCTCTGGAAGGGCGCGATGTATGGATGGTGAAAATGAGTGATAATCCCAATATTGATGAAGATGAAGCAGAAATGCTATACACCGGCTTGCATCATGCCCGTGAGCCCATGAGTTATATGAACCTCTTTTATTTTATGCATTGGCTAGCTGAAAATTATGAGACTGACCCCGAAGCTGCCGCTCTGTTAAATGGTAGAGAATTATATTTCATACCTGCGGTAAATCCTGATGGTTTGGTATATAATCAGCAGATTTCTCCCAATGGTGGAGGTATGCAAAGAAAAAATACTCGGGAAACCTGCTCCTTTGGTACAGATGGAATCGACCTGAATCGAAATTATAGTTTTATGTGGGCGTATGATAATGTGGGTTCAAGCTCTGATGGATGCAACGAAACCTACAGAGGGACAGCACCATTTTCTGAACCTGAAACTCAAATTGTTAAAGAATTCGTAGAAAGTCATGATTTTAATATTGCCTTAAATTATCACAGCTACGGTAATCTCTTTATCCGCCCCTTTGGATATGACCCGGATTTATCATTACCAGAAGAGGATTTTGAAATATTTATCGAATTTGGTGAAGCCATGACGCAATACAATAACTATCTATTTGGTACCGGAATTGAAACGGTGGGCTATACAGTAAATGGGGAAGCCTGTGACTGGATGTATGGTGAGCATGGGATTTATGCCTATACTCCTGAAGTGGGTGCAAGTAGTGATGGATTTTGGCCTGCCACCAATCGAATATTGCCGTTGGCAGAAGAGAATTTATTCCCAAATAAATTTGCTGCCTGGGCAGTTGGCGCAAAGTATGATATCGATTTCACAATCCAAAATGGACCATATTTGCAGGGAAATAGTTATACATCAAATTTATCTCTATACAATTCAGGGTTAGGTGATTCAAACGGATTGCTGACCTTAACAATTGATTCACCGGATAATTATTTTTATTTTGATACCCAATCTGTAGAAATGGGTGGTTTGGAGGCTCGGACATCAGCAGATTTAGGTGATATATTTACATTTCAGATACTTTCAAGTGTGCCGAATGGAGTAATTGGTAATATTAGTTTAACTATTACTGATGAAACTGGGTATGCACAAATATTTGAATTTGAGTTGATAATTGGAAATGCAGAACCAATAGCATATTATCCTTTTGAGGATGCATCTGGCTGGTCTGTTGGAGAAGATGGGGACGATGCAACCGCTGGAATTTGGGAATCGGCAGTACCAGTTGCAACCTTTTTTGACGGTAACCAAGCCCAACCGGGTGCTGATATGTCTGAAAATGGTGATAAATGTTTTCTAACTGGCGCTGCTACCAGTCCGGGAAGTGTGGGTTATGATGATGTAGATGGTGGGCGAACCACTCTTCTTTCTCCTGTATTTAATTTAAATGGATATGATGAAGCCCTTGTTTCATACTATCGCTGGTACACCAATCATGTGGGAGATAATCCGGGAACGGATCATTGGATGGTTGATGTATCCTCAGATGGTGGTGAGAGTTGGAGCACTCTGGAAAATACCAGTGAATCTAATGCCAGCTGGGTACAACAGAATTTTCTTCTTGCCAGTATGGGTATCCAATTAACAAACCAGGTTCAGTTTCGATTTATTGCAGAAGATATTGCCTACGAAGGTGAAAACGGTTCCGGTGGATCAATTGTAGAAGCAGCTATTGATGAATTTATTCTTGCAACTTTTGATTCAGTATCATATTCTCCAGGGGATGTAAATTTGGATGGTACACTCAATGTTCTCGATGTAGTATTATTGGTAAATTATGTTTTAGGTGCTGAAGAGTTTACTCCTACTCAAGAATCTCTTTCGGACTTAAATGGAGATGGAGGAGTAAATATATTAGATATTGTTCAACTTGTTAACTTAATTCTTCAATAACTAAATTGAATAATCTGATAATTACAGCTATTGGTTCAGACCGACTGGGAATTGTTTCTGAGTTAAGTGGTATTATTACTACACATGGTGGTAATGTAGAAGAAAGCCGCATGTCTCGTTTGGGCTCAGACTTTGCTATTATCATGCTGGTATCAGTTTCCACCGATTGGGAAGAATCTCTTGAAGTTGCTCTCAAATCAATTAATAATCTCACAATTTCTACCAAGGCAACTCAAAATCAAGAAGTTGGTGATAATAAAAAATATCAGATTGATCTCAATGGTGCCGATAACGAAGGCATTGTAAAAGTCTTATCTAAGTATCTTGCTGAGAAATCAATTAATATACTGGAAATGGAAACCCATATATCCCAGGCACCTATTAGCGGTTCCCCCCTCTTTAATTTAAACGCCTCTGTTTCAATTCCCGATGAAGTGGAAGAAAAAAGTATCCAATCTGATTTGTCTCAAATTGCCCAAAAACTTGGAGTGGAGATACAACTTATCTCCTAAAATTACAACAACCAGTGTTGGCTGTTGTATTACTTATCCTTAAAGCGTGAAAACGGACTTGAATGTGTTTGGCATTGTTGCCGTGGTCGGTTGTTTTTAAGAAATATTTCCTTCATTTTTGGACAGAATCGTGTGGCTTTTTCATAAGTCTCTTCGCAAATTTCAACTTCAACCACACCCTGTGACATAGGCCAATCTGCTTTCGCATTAAGCAAGACCGATTCTCCCCGGGATTGGAATTCTCCGCCATCATAAATATTTCGAATGGTATTACCAAAAATGGGAAGAGCTGCGGAAGAGCCGAACTGTTTTTCACCCAAGGATACTGACGGGTCATCCATTCCTACCCAAATGCCTATTGCCAATTGAGGTGTAAACCCTACAAACCAGGCATCTGCCTTGCTGTTGGTGGTACCGGTTTTCCCTGCTGCTGGAGCACGAAATTTATATTTCCAGCGTAATGCTCCACCAGTACCTGCATCTACAACCGATTTCATCATATCCCTGAGTATATAAATGGTGGCTTCATCCTGAACCTCTCTGCTTACAGGTAAATATTCCTTAATGATTCTGCCATGGCGGTCTTCAATTCTGGTTATGGCAAGGGGCTGGGAATAAATTCCGTTATTGGCTATAGCGCCATAAGCAGAGGTAATTTCAAGAGGATAAACTTCAGATACTCCCAAAGCAATAGCATCAACCCCACGTATATAAGTTGTCATACCAAAATCTTTTGCATTTTGTACAATATCTCTGGGTTGGACTAATTCTTGAACTACCCGAACAGAAATCAGATTTAAAGACCGCCGTAATCCTTCACGCAGGGTGGTTAGTAATCCTGTTGAACCATCATGATTTTGAGGGTTCCACTGAGTGGTATCATCAATAAAAACAATTAGGGGTTGATTTAATAATTCAGTTGTTGCGGTATGCCCCTGTTCTAAAGCAGTGAGATAAATCATGGGTTTAAATACAGACCCCGGTTGTCTTTTTGCTTGGGTAGCTCGATTAAAATGGTCTCGATATATATCCTCTTGGCGTCCACCAACCATTCCCAGAATATGCCCCTGAATTGGGTCAATTACAATCCCTGCACCTTGCACCAATAATTGATTTCTTAATAAAATCGGAATTGTATCATTTGTTTCAATAATAAACCGGGCGCTGTCCATGTCAAATTGAGTAAATCCAATGGCATCTTCCAGTTTTGTTGGGTCTTGAAGAAATTCTTTATTCAGGACAGCTTGATTATTCTTCATTCCTGAATTGAAAGCGTCCTCCAACGCTTTTTGGACACGGCTATCTAAAGTTGTATGAACCACCAAGCCATCTTTGTACAAATTTATTTCCAACTCTTCATCAATCTTTTCAAGCTGTCTGCGGATATATTCCGTGAAATAGGGCGCTAATCCATCATCCTTTTCAAACTGCTTTACCGGTAAATCTTTATTGACCACAATTTGATATTCATTCTCCTCAATATACCCTTGTTCTTTCATAATTCTTAGAACAAGATTCCTTCGTACGAGGGCTCGGCCGGGATGGCGGATTGGAGAATATCGAGCTGGAGCGGGAAGCAATCCTATCAAAATAGCAGATTCATCTAAGCGAAGGTCCGATACATTCTTACCAAAGTAATGATTGGATGCTGCCTGAACGCCATAAGTACCATGGCCGAAATAAACGGAGTTCAAATAGAGCTCCATGATTTGTGTTTTGGTGAAAGTCTGCTCGATATTAATGGATGTGATCAGTTCTTTCAGTTTTCGGGTATATGTTTTTTCAAAACCTATGGTATTATACATATTTCGAGCCAACTGCTGTGTAATGGTACTTGCGCCTTGTCTTCTGCTCAATGTCATCATATTTACAATAACAGCCCGGGCAAGGGACTGAAAACTCACTCCTGAATGTTCAAAAAAACTTCTATCTTCCATAGCCAAAAGTCCATGCCGTAAACTTCTTGGAATTTGACTGATATTCACCACATCACGCTTATGGATGTACAGCTCTTTGATAACAATTCCATCTGCAGATAATATTTTTGATACTTGTTCGGGATTAAAACGCTGAAGTTCAGCAATGGAGGGGAGGTCTCGAGATAAAATAAAGAGGTAAATAATTCCTCCGATAAAGCAGGCCAGTAAAAAAAGAAAGGTGTTTAATAACACCTTCCACCAAGACGCAGCTTGAAAATTTTGATTACCGGAATTGTGTTCGGGCATCTTTTCTTATTTGCTGGGTTTTGTCATTGATACCGGGTCGAGTATTTTATTTAATTTATCTTCATCAAGCACATTTTCTTCTATGGCAATTTCTCTTACCGTTTTTCCACTATTATAGGCCTTATAGGCAATATCAGCAGCTTTATCATACCCTATAACTGGTGCAAGGGAAGTACACATTGCCAGGCTTCCTTCAATATAACCAGCGCATTTTTCTTGGTTGGCTTTTAGACCTGTAATGAGTTTTTCTGTAAAAACTTTTGTGCTGTTGGCAAGTATGGTTATAGAATTTGTTAGATTATGGGCAATGAGAGGTAGCATGAGATTTAGCTCAAATACACCTCCCTGACCTCCAATGGTAATAGCCAAGTCATTGCCAATGACTTGTGCACAGCCTTGAATCATAGCTTCGCAAATAACTGGATTTGTTTTCCCGGGCATAATGGAAGAACCTGGTTGAACTGCTGGAAGAATAAGTTCTCCTAGTCCTGCCCGAGGTCCCGAACCTAGCCAGCGAATATCATTGGCTATTTTAGAAAGGGAAACGGCAACGGATTTTAAAGCACCGGAAGATTCAACCGCAGCATCCTGAGCTCCCTGAGCTTCAAAATGATTGGGAGCTTCTTTATAAGGAATTCCTGTCAATTTGGTAATTTCTTTTGCCATCAGGGAACCAAACTTCTCCTTGGTATTGATACCAGTTCCAACAGCAGTGCCTCCGATAGCAAGTTCTGAGAGAAATCTCTGAGCATTTTGAATACGCTTAATTCCATTTTTCACCATCTGAGCATAACCGGAGAATTCCTGCCCCAATGTGATTGGAGTAGCATCTTGGAGGTGAGTACGGCCTATTTTAACAATATCAGAAAATGAATTTGCCTTGCTATTCAGTTCATCAGCTAACTTTTGTAGATCTGGGATTAATTCTGTTTCCAGCATGGTATTAGCAGCAATATGAATGGCTGTGGGTATTACATCATTACTGGATTGCCCCAAATTCACATGATCGTTGGGGTGCACAGGATCTTTGGTGCCAATTTTACCGCCCATAATTTCACTGGCACGATTGGATATAATTTCATTGCAGTTCATATTGCTGGATGTTCCTGATCCAGTCTGAAAAATGTCTATGGGAAATTGGTTGTCAAATTTTCCATCAATAATTTCATCAGCTGCCTGAACGATTGCATTTTTTCGATGAACATCTAACAGTCCAAACTCATTATTTACAATAGCTGCAGAACGTTTAATTTTGCCCAATGCCTGAATCATCGATTTTGAAATTGTTATTCCACTAATTGGGAAATTTTCTACCGCCCGCTGAGTTTGAGCGCCGTAATAGGCATTATCCGGTACCTGCATATCGCCCATTGAATCTTTTTCTTTTCTCATGAAATTATGTTTGAAAGTTAGCCACCTTCTCTCTGGGTTTGATCTCTTAATGGTTTTGGAGGGAGGTTCACAATATCATCAAAAAAATAATCACCTAAATGGTTTATTATATCCTGCATTGCAATTACCCCTGTCGGTTTATTTTTCACATCTACAATGGGTATATGCCGAAACCCTCCGGAAATCATTTTATTAAGGGCAAAGGCAATAGGGTCATCCCGGTGAAGAGTATCGGGCGACTTAGTCATAAAATCTATAATACGCGCTTCTTCCAGATTGTGACGATTTCCCACGATGTTTTGTACGATATCCCGCTCAGTAAATATACCCGAAATTTTATCATCCCTTTCTAATAGGACACAGCCAATGTGATATCGTTGCAAATTATCTATTACTTCTCGCAATGTCGCCTGTTCATCAAGAACGATAAACTTTTCCTGAGTGAGTGAGGATAGGGGGTCTGTTGGTGAAATACCCTTGCCTAATTTGACTTCAGACTTGCCTCGGTTTTCATACATTTCCTTTAATTCATCATCATTAATATCATACATAAGTTGTCTCCTTTTATTCAACAATCCAGGAATTAGTTCCGAAAAATAATTTTTCCAAATCTCCGGATCCTACTGATTTTTTTGCTTCCTGAATTTGATCTGTCATCATTTTATCATAAGTGGGCTTTGATTCCTGATATAGAATACCAATTGGAACGGGCAATTCAGGAATATATGTAATTTCACTAAGTAGCATAGCTAAATTTTTATCTTCCCTATCGTGTATTAATATGTCGTCAGCACTAATATCTTTACCAAGTTTAACTATTTTAAAATTCGATCCATCCAGAATTAATCCTTTATCGTTATCAGCACCGAATATCATTGGTTTACCATGTTCTAATACCAATTGAGTTTCAGCTTTTGTTCCTTTATCAGTTAATTCTGAAAATGCTCCATCATTGAAAATGTTGCAATTCTGGTAGATTTCAACAAATGATGTCCCTTTGTGATTGTTTGCTTCCTTTAAAACTAGGCCCATATGTTTTTGTTCTCTATCAATGGTTCGGGCAATAAATGTTCCGCTGGCACCCAATGCTAATTGAGGTGGATTAAATGGATAATCTAAGGAACCCATTGGTGTAGATTTTGTCACCTTTCCCAATTCGGATGTGGGGGAGTACTGCCCTTTGGTGAGGCCATAAATACGATTATTAAACATGAGTATATTCATATCAATATTTCTTCGCATCACATGAATAAAATGATTTCCTCCAATACTCATTGAATCACCATCACCGGTTACCACCCAAACTGAGAGATTTGGATTCGCTAATTTTGCTCCAGATGCCAATGCAGGTGCACGGCCATGAATGCTATGAAATCCGTAAGTATCCATATAATATGGAAACCGACTGGAACATCCAATTCCAGAAACAATTAAGAAATTTTCCTTTGGAATTCCAAGAGTGGGAAACAATTTTTGCACCTGTGACAGGATGGCATAATCGCCACAACCGGGACACCAACGAACATCCTGATCAGAAACAAAATCCTGACGGGTTAGAGTTTGAGTATTTTCTGCTGACATGATTATATTCCCTTTACTAATTCTTTAATTTTATTGAAAACTTCACTTTGGGTGAATGGCTTGCCTTGCACTTTATTCAAACCTACTGCATCCACTAAAAATTTGGCTCTGATAATGTTTGCCAATTGTCCCAAATTTAATTCAGCAATCATCACTTTTTGAAATTTAACCAAAATTTCCCCCAAATTTAAAGGCAATGGATTTAAATGCCTTAAATGTAAATGAGATACAGCCATGCCCTCATTTTGAGCAGTTTCAACTGCTGATCGTATGGCACCATGAGTACCACCCCAGCCGATAACCAACAAGTCGCCACTTTCTTTTCCAAATGGTTTTGCTGGTGCAAGGTCTCTGGCAATAATATCTACTTTCTCTTGCCTTAATTCAACCATTTTCTGATGGTTTTCCGGATCATAGCTCACATGCCCAGTTTCTTCCCATTTTTCTAAACCTCCTACCCGATGTTCCATTCCAGGGGTTCCAGGCAATGCCCAGGGGCGCGCTAAATCTGGATTGCTATGATTATAAGGTGCGTACCCATCTTTCTTTTTCAGGATACGGGTTTCCATTTCAGGTAATGTGTTAACATCTGGTATTTTCCAAGGTTCGGAACCATTAGCAATATAGCCATCCGATAATAGAATCACCGGGATCATAAATTTTAATGCAATTCGGCAAGCTTCATAAGCCATCATAAAACAGTCCGCAGGAGTAGCAGGAGCCAGAACCACCATTGGTGCTTCACCGTTTCTTCCAAAGATTGCTTGATTTAGATCTGACTGCTCTGTTTTGGTCGGCAAGCCAGTAGAGGGGCCACCACGCTGTACATTCACCAAAACCAAGGGAAGCTCTGTAATGACGGCTAATCCCAAAGCCTCAGATTTAAGAGCAACGCCAGGGCCGCTGGTAGCAGTGATAGCTAAATCACCAGCAAATGCTGCTCCAATTGCACTCACCACACCTGCAATTTCATCCTCAGCTTGAAAAGTTTTTACGCCAAAATTTTTATATTGAGCCAAATAATGGAGAATATCACTGGCAGGAGTAATGGGGTATCCACCATAATAGAGATCTAACCCAGATCTCTGTGCGGCTGTTAATAACCCGAATGCCAGAGCATTATTACCCATAATATTGCGGTATTTTCCTTTTTCAAATTCAGCTTTATTAACTCTATAAGTGGTTTTGATTACTTCTAAAGTCTCGCCGTAATAATAACCCGCATTTAATGCTTTAATGTTAGCGTCAACAATATCTGGAGCTTTAGCAAATTTCTTTTGAATGAAATTAACAGACGAGTCCAAACTCCGTCCATACAACCAATAGAGAAGTCCTAAGGCAAACATATTGGTAGATCTGGCTTTGAGTTTAGATGATAAATCGATTTTTTCAAGAGCTGTTGCAACCAATTTTGTCATGTCAACTTTTATGACCTGATATCCATTCAGAGAATCACCATCCAGAGGACTATCTTCATAGCCAGCTAATTTAATATTTTTCGGAGTGAAGTTGGCAGTATTGATTATAAGCATACCGTTATCCTTTAAGTCACCCAAATGCACCTTTAGTCCAGCAGGATTCATTGCTACCAATACATCCAGGTCATCTCCGGGGGTATGTATATCTTTATTACTAAATTGCAATTGAAAGGAACTCACTCCAGCTAGGCTTCCCTTGGGAGCCCTAATTTCAGCTGGAAAATCAGGAAGAGTTGCCAAGTCATTTCCAAAAATTGCTGTATTATCTGAGAATTGACTTCCTGTTAGCTGCATCCCATCCCCTGAATCGCCTGCAAAACGGATAGTAGCACCATCCACTTCGGATATATTTTTCTTTACCGTACTCATAATTCCTGATTAATTAATTATTAAATTGAAGATTTAAGTTACAAAACACTGGGAAAATTTACCCTATTGTTGAATTACGTTACAAAAAATATTAAAATAATTGACATAAAAAAAACGAGGCTTTTTGCCTCGTTTTTTAACTCAATTAAAAGATTATTATTATTATTTCATCAAAACCATTTTTCTGGTTACAATTTGATCGGCACTTTCCAATTTATATAAATACATTCCTGAAGGTACTTGAGCACCAAATTGATTTTTACCCTCCCATTTCATTTTATATGATCCTGCAGAATATAAGGAATTATCAATTAATGATGAAACCAATCTACCTTGTATATCATAAATATTTAAACTTACCAGTTCATCTATTCCAACGGTAAATTGAATTTCCGTAGATGGATTAAATGGATTTGGAAAGTTCTGGCTGAGTTCAAATGTGTCAGGCAATAGAACAGTTGTTAAATCAGTACCCATCGCATCACCAAGAACATTGGCAACAATAACTGAAGTAATTTCAAAACCAGCAGAAGCTGTAAATAATTGAACCTGTTCACCTGAAAGTGTTTCTCCTGTCAAGCCATAGCCAACAATTACAAATTCATCCTGTATATTATTGGTTTCTATTGTTAATGGAATATTTGTATTTAATTCAATCAGATCAGCTTTTACCTTAATTTGGAATCCTGCAATTTGTCCATTGGCAGAAAGTGACACTGAATTGTCTGATTTGTAAATGATTGCATCCGTTCCCAGGTTGTCACTCGAATCAATTGTTCTACTTCCTAATACCAAGTTTAACAAGGCAATAACATCTAAGATATTGATAACACCATCACCATTTAGATCAGCCGAAGGATCGCTTTCAGTAACTCCTAAAGCCATATTAACTACATTGACAATATCTAAAATATTGATGGTACCATCACAGTTTAAATCACCCGTTAAGCAACCGGGGTCACCAGGGGCATTTGCACAGGCTGTGTTGGATGGTCCTGACTGACCTTCTTCATAAACAGCTGTTATATGGTAACAGTATTCTGCACCATCAAAACTCACACTTTCATCACTGTATTCTTTATCATCGACATATGCAAGATAAGAACCATCCCGGTACACAAAATACCCTTCTACCTCACGGCTTTCACTTCGTAAATAGGTTGAAATTGAAAAGTCTGTATTTAGATGAGTAGGATATATTTTTTCAATAACATTATTATCAGAATTTTCATTTCTACCGCCACAATCACCACCATCAAAGTCAAATTCTTCACAGTTAAACCAGACACCATAATCACCATCGTCACAGATACTATCACCTACCCATGCAGTATACCAATCATCAATACATTGTCCTTCACAATCTGCAAATTGACCTGAAGGACAGGTAAATGGTTCGTCCCATTCTAAATCTATACCTTCTTCGGTAGTAGAAGCAATGAGGTTTATAGGTTCATATAAATCATTGTCAATTGGTAGCCCAATAGTGAGCGTAAAAGTGAATTCTTCACCCATGATACAATTCTCATTGTTTTCATATTGAACACAGTCCATCTCTAAACCATAAGCTGTAAATGTAACTTCAGTTCCCATGTTTGCTGAACTATTGGCAACAACTGGGAAATTAGCAAAATTTGATGTTCCTGCTTCAAGTCCATAAAACCAGAAATATTCATAACCTGAATCTATTGATGCATTATTTCCATCTACAGAAAGATGAACACCTGGATATGCCCAATGACTTGCTGATCCTTCGTTATTTAATAAAAGGGTTAGATCGATTTCTTCACCAGCATCCCAGACTCCATCTCCACCAGCATCTACAAAAGATGGATTAGAAACAGTGAAAGTTGGTGCATGAATGGGTATATTAAATTCTCCTTCCCATATGCCTTCATTGCTGGAAAATACAACAGTAAACTCTGCGAGATGCCCATCAGGAACATTATTCGAAATACTAAAATTATATCCACCAGCATTAGCATTTCCTCCAGATAATATATTCCCAAAATAGATTACACCATTGGAATTATAAATATAGGGGTCATTAACTGAAATGTTTCCTGTTACATTGGTTGCATTTTCAACACCCACATTATTGGCTTGAATATTTAGTGCAATATTTTCACCATAATCAGCCATTCCATTCCCTTCCCAGGATTCATCATAAATAGTAAATGAATCAACAGTTATAAAAGGTCCGTCTGGAGTAATTACAGATACTACAGCCTCATAAGGGAATGTATTAAAGGCAGTCACCACCAGATCATATTCACCAGGGAGTAATTCTGATTCACTTAAATCTAAATACGCACTTCCATTTTCTGAGTATGCTGATGCTAATAGTTCACCATTTATAGATAAAGCTACCAGAGCATTATTAACACCGGTACCGACGATGAGTTCAGATTGTCCTACAACTATAGCGTCTTCATGACTGATATTTAAGGTAGCAGGTTGATCTGTACGCAGTTCTAAGGAAGGATCACCAAAAAGGGTCCAATAATTGGTTTCATTTATTCCAGATGCGCCCTGAGCATCATTCATATACATACAGCCATTGGTAGTTATACCGCCAATGGTTCGGGTTAAATGCTCATCTAAACTTTCGGTAATAATTAAGTTCATGCCATATTGCCCATGCATAGGTGGTTCCCATGATTGACTTATAGTTGAACCATAATGACCAATTGCGCCAGATGGTTCACCATCATTGGTGGCTCGCAACCACGCCTCAGCAAAACTTTCGTTTGTACTTTGAAATTCACCCACATTACAGCCTACTGTTATTACAAATGGAAGAAGATTATTATTTTCCAATGCATTCACCTGTGAAGTGCTTAGAGACGCACCATTCCCCCAACTGGAAATAGATCCATGTCCTGTATAATTTATGAGGCTCACACCATCATTGATGGCATTTATACCCTGTGCATCCGTACCGCCACTGCCATCATATATTCCTTCATAATCATCATAAGTAAACCCTAACAATAAGGGTTTTAATATTTGTTCATTAAATTCGTCATCATCAAGTCCTTCAAATCCTGGCCCCTGGTCTGAAGCAATTCCCAGAGCATTATCGTACCAATCTGCACCAGCTTGAGGTGATTGTTCATAATTTATTGAACGTTCAACTTGAGTTGCAATTTGTGAAGGGTTGCCACCAGAAAATCTGCCAACTATCACTTCAGCATAGGAGTCATTTCCTTCAATAAAGCCATAAGATGGGTCAGAAGCACTTCCAGAAATATAGGGTGATGGAATCTGGGCTATATCCCCAACTAATAATAAAAATGTTAAATTATTTTCTACATAGTAGTTTTCTACAAAACTTTCAATAGTGCTTGAATTCGAACCAATCTCAGCAACATCAATCATTTCTGTGGGGATACCTTTTTTATTTTTCCAATCCACTAATGGTTGCATTTCCGTCATAAAAGCACCGTAAGAAATAATCAGCATATTTCCATGATCTTCTAAATATTCGAATCGGGTATCATCTCTAAAATTTATAAAATGTTCGTCATAAATATTTTTATATTCTCGGGCAATCAATTGTGTTCCAGCTTTTCTACTGAGCATATTTTCACCGCCATCACCCATTGCAGAAACTTTTATCTTAATTTTAGAATACACTCGTAATACTTTTTGAATTGGATTATATTGAATGGGATGAAAATCTACAGCCTGGCCCCGTAAACTTCGCAGGATATATGGATTCTGCAGTTCAGCAATGGTGGATGGAAAAAATGAATTCTGGTTATATTCTGTTCCAAATTCATAGGGGAGATCACTTGGATTTACCAATCGAGAAATATTGCCTTTTGACGGTGCGATGGAAATATTATCGTAATCAATATATTCTGAAGATAAAATTTCAATTCCCATTTCCGCATTATCTGGGATAATTATGGATCTGGAAATTTTATGTAAATCCGGTGCACCCCTCTTGAGGAAAGACGCTCCATTTTCAAGTCTTGCTAGATAGAATATACCATCTGGTGTACTTACTGGTACTAGATCAAAATTTTCAGTGTTGAATTCAATTACAGTAGATTGGATATCCGAAGATATAACTTTGGCATAATCTGCTTTTTTTCCTGCAAACAGACCTGTAATCAATAATCCAATTAATACTATTTTATTCATTTCATCTTTCCTAATTTATTGTATATAAAAATATTTATTATTGCACATAGGCAAAATTACAGCTTTCTAACGAGGCTTACAATGGTCACAGGTCACATTTTACATACTGTTACATAGAATGCAGGATTTGTGATCTCACAAGGAGGATAAGGGGTGAGAGACTATATTTTTGTTAAATTTGGTTTCTAAAGGGTGAAAATTAAAGGGATTCTGTTAAAATTGTATTCAAACGATCTACAAATTCAGTGGGGTTCTTTAACTTAGCGCCTTCCAGTAAAACGGCTTGATCGAGGAGAAGCTGGCTAATGTCATCAAAAGATTTACTCTTTTTCATATCCTTTAACTTTATAATGATTGCATGAGAAGGATTGATTTCAAGAATTGGCTTAATATCTTGCTGTCCAGCTTGCCCCATCGCTTTCATGATTTCCTGCATTTTAGCCGTTGGATCATTTGAATCCGCAACAATACACGAAGGTGAATCCTTTAACCGAGAGGAGGTTGTTACATCTTTTACCTGTTCACCTAATACCTTTTTCATTTTTTTCAGAAGAGGCTTAAGGTTTGTCTCGTCCTTTTTATCATCATCTGTTTGCAAATCATCAGCAGCATCAATTAAGTTGACAGATTTTAAGTCATGATCTTTATATTTATTAATTGATGGTATAACAAATTCATCAATATCTTGATCCATTATCAGCACTTCAATCTCTTTTTCAGTGTACATCTCTAAAAGAGGAGAATTCTTTAAAGTTGCTTCATTATCTCCGGTGATGTAATAAATATTTTTTTGATCAGCTTTCATTCTACCCGCATATTCAGCAAGGGAGACATAGCCCTCTTCGGTTGTAGATTTAAAGCGAACCAATTCCAATAGGTCATCTCGATTATCATGGTCTTGGTATAAACCTTCTTTTATTGGAATTCCAAATTTATCAATGAAATCAGTGTATTTCTTTTTATCTTCTGAATATTTTAGGAGTTCTGAGAGAATTTTTTTTACGGAGTTATTTTTTATTTTAGCTAAAACTCTATTTTTCTGTAGAATTTCTCTGCTTACATTCAAAGGTAAATCCTCTGAGTCAATTATCCCTCTAATAAAACGTAAATAAGTTGGCATGAGTTCTTTATCATTATCGGTGATAAATACACGATTTACATAGAGTTTAACACCAGGTTGAAAATCAGGGTTAAACAGGTCAAAGGGCGCATTTTTGGGTATAAAAAATAGGGTTGTATAAGCTAAAGTACCTTCAGCCTGCGTATGAATATGGAGGATGGGGTCTTCATAATCAACAGCGATAGACTGGTAAAACTGATTGTAATCTTTATCTTTTAAAGATCCCTTTGATTTTTTCCAAAATGCTGATCCGGCGTTAATTTGTTCAGTTTTATTTTCTTTCTTTTCCTTTTTCTTATCACCTTCACCTTTTGTAGTTACTTCTTCCCAATGGAGGTATATAGGGAAAGAGATATGATTAGAGTATTTTTTAACGATATTCTGAATTTCCCATCGAGTTGTATATTTTTCCCCCTCTTCATTTAGATGAAGAATAATATCTGTTCCAAAAGAATCCTTTTCAGAATCTTCAATATTGTAGCCACTCTTTCCATCACTTGTCCATTTAAATGCAGAATTTTCCCCAGCCTTTTTACTAATTACTTCTACTTTATCTGCAACCATATATGAGGAGTAAAATCCAACGCCGAATTGTCCTATGAGGCTAGAATCTTTTTTTGAATCACCCGTCAACATTTCAACAAAGTTTTTGGTTCCGGATCTAGCAATGGTACCCAGATTATCTTTCAAATCATCTTTATTCATTCCAATACCGCTATCTGAAATGGTAAGTGTTTTATCCTTTTCATTAAAATTGATATTGACTTGCGGTTTGAATTCCAGTGACTTAAACGTATCATCTGTTAAGGTTAGATATTTCAATTTATCTAAAGCATCAGATGAATTCGATATGAGCTCCCTTAGAAATATTTCCTTATGGGAATATAGTGAGTGAATAATTAGATGCAGTAATTGACTGACTTCCGTTTGAAATTTATGATTAGACATAAATTAAATCCTCCAAATTATTTTATGTGTGAAATTTAAGGGGTGGTTAAAAAGTTACAGATTATATCTGAGACTGAATCTGATCCATCGTCCGGGAAGTGTAACACCCTCAACATCTTCATATTGTACATTAAATACATTATTAATATTTAAAGTAGTCTCGATACGCCAGATGTTGTAATGGATTTGAGTATCAAAAATAGTTCTATTATCCTGATCGTTGGGCTGTTCGTAACGAACATACCAGGAGCGTGAAATCCTAAATGGTAGGTTATACTGTGTCCCAAAAACAAGTTGATGCTTCAAATAATGAGAAATATTTTTATAATCACTTTTTTCACCATTATGTTCAATATCTAAATATGCATATCCCAGTTCAAATCGATCAACAAAACTCAGTCTTTTAATTATTTCCGGATATAATTCTAACTGCATATTATGCCCAGATGTGAGCACATCTGGTATATTGTCAGCTTTCCACGTTTTTGTGTTTCCGGATGTAACTGTGTACCAATCGATGACATTGGAACTATTTTTGTAAAATTGTGAAGCGGTCATTCGCACAGCAGAACCATAAATTTGAATTCCATACTCAAAAGAATTTATGGATTCACCCTTCAAACTAATATTGCCATTATAGATATAATCATCAGCATACATCTCATAAAAGGAGGGGAGTCGAAATCCACGGTCATATTTTTGATAAATATTTGCATTATTATTTATATTATAAACTAATTGATAACCTGGTGCAGCATACCAGCCGAAGTCATCATAATAATTGCTGCTTAAACCAAAGTCTAATTTCATTTTTTTAGATGAAATAAATTCTTGATAAGTAAGAGAATAATGATCCCTTGTAATTTCAGTTACAGCAGTATTTGAATTTGTTTCCCGATTATAGGTGAAGCCCGTTTTTCTATTGCCCCATTTTGATCTAGCATTTGCATTAAAATTAACACCAATTTCAGTATTGGAATAATTATCCCATCCCCCGACATTCTTATTATATGCCAGTTCATCTCTATGGTCGAACCAATGGGTATTGGATTCTAATTTAACATTTCCAAAATCCCACAATATTTTAGAATTAAAAAATTTTGTAGAATTTTTTTCATATTGATTTTCATATACATTTTCTAATTGGTTGGTAATTCCGTTTCCTCTACTCAAATACCCAAATGAAAAGTTAGTGGATGTTTTGCCATCTTGAAGGGAATATTTATAGTAGAATGTATTTTTCAGAAAGTCCGTATTTGTTTTATAGCCACTTGAAGATAAGCTGTTAAAACTCAGGTTATGAAAACTTTTCCCTATAGGAACCGTAACCATAAAATTACTATTGACAAGGGAATAATCGCCAAATTCTGCTGCCAGATAAGTCTTTCTCTCATCTCCTGATTTAGTAATAATATTCACAACACCTGAAATTGCCCCAGTGCCATAAGCTCTTGCAGCGGCATTGCGGTAGATTTCAATTTGTTTAATATCATCGATATTAATTGGTAAATCCAAATCATGATGTAGAGTTTGTTGATTACTAATTTTCAAACCATCAACTAAAATGAGGGTTTGCTCTCCAGTCCCGCCAAAAGTAGAGATGTTTGCAAGTACATCTGAAGCACCCTGCCGTTTAATGTTTATACCTAAAACATATTCGAGTACTTCAGCAATGCTGGTGCCTGGGATAGATTTTATTTTAGCTTCAGATACTATTAATTTTGTGGATAGATGTATGGAGTTATCCCCAGCTATCTGTTCAGCATCTAATTGAGAGTTTGATGAAACTGGTTGGATTGAAGTTGGAGCTGAAGAAATTTCAACAGATTTCAGCACAGAGGATTGTATTTCACTTTGGGATACAAAATAGGGATTATTTTCTTCAAAATCATAAATTGCACTTTTGGTTTGTGGTCCCATAAACCCATCTTCAGAAATTATTGGGGATCGATTGCTAAGCTCATTAAAGGTATTCAAATTATCCTGTAATAGTTGAATTTGAATATTGGTGGGGGAATCTGTAGTACTTTTAAAGTCTGTTATAGTTTCAAAAATATTCTGTGCCAATTTTGCCTGATTATTTTCAAGGGCAATTTCAAGTTCATTAATGTTTTTTTGAAATAGTGTATGTATAGTCAATGAATTATCTAATGATTGAATTTTATATTTTCTATAGTGAGCAATTGCTTTTGCGGACATGTTAGACAAAGAGTATGTCTGCGAAAAACACCAATGAAATTCTGGATTATTAACTGCCATGCGGGTCTCATGGTCTTTGGGGCTTATTTTCGCAATAGCATCAATTTTATCCACCATTTCGGTGTACTTGGTATTATCAAAGACATCGGGTAATTTCTTTGATAATTTCTTTCTCACTAATAATTCATTGGCAATATCTAGATAGGGACTTTGGTTTTGTCCAATAATTAGACCGATGAAAGCTAAAAGAATGAACTTTGAAATATATAACCTCATATTTATTATTAAAAATAAATTATTCGCTACTTGTTGAATTAGAAAGGTCTTGAATTACTCCAGAACCGTCAATTTTCAATAAAATAATTTCACTTTGATTACCATATGAGTAGGTATTGCCTGTAATAATATATCCACCATCTGTAGTTTGACTAATAGAGGTACCGATATCATCAGCACTTCCACCATAGGTATAATCCCATTCTGTAGAAAGGTCATAAGTCAACTTTAAAACCCAAACATCTTCATTTGTTGTAGATTGTGCGAGTTTACTACCAACAATAATAAATCCCCCATCTTCTGTTTGTCTCACACAATTTCCAAAGTCGTTAAAACCACCACCAAATGTTGCAATAGAAGTATTGGCATCTGCTCCCTGAAAATCAGTTTTTAAAACAAATACATTATTTTGCCCATACCCACTTGCCCAGTAATTTCCTACTACTATATACCCATTATCAGATGTTTGTTGAACAAAAATTCCTTCATCATTATAATTACCATCAGCTATGGCATAAGTAGAATCGAAGCCAACACTAACCGTTCCACTGTTTACATTTAATTTGATTAACCTAATATCATTTCCATTAGTGGAGGTTTGGCTTTTTCCTACGATAATATATCCACCATCGTCTGTTTGTTGAGCATAATTCCCAAAATCTCTTGTTCCATTATCAGTTGTCTCAGAATATACAACCTCATGACTTGAACCATCAGTTGCGATCTTCCAAAGCATTATGTCTTCATCATTACCGTCATGCGAAGTTCCACAAACTACATAACTTCCATCCAGTGTTTGTTGAATGGAATTTCCAATGTCGTTATAGGCACCTTTTATAGTATCCTGCCAAGATAAAGTGAGAAGGGGAGTATATTTAACTACCCAAACATCATTATCGGTGCCGTTAAAAGTACTTCCAACCAAAATATATCCACCATCAGCTGTTTGCTGCAAATCATTTGCAATATTATTATATTCTGAATTGTCACCTCCAAAACTGGTATCACTTTCAAACACTAAAGATGAACTAAATTTAACCAGCATGAGATCCTCTTGAGTAGTTGTAGAATATTGACTTCCAACAACTGCATATCCACCATCAGCTGTTTGCACAACAGCATGACCAAAATCATTATAGGATCCTCCCCAATAACTTAGCCCCTCATCTACTTCAATATTCGTGTCCTCTCCACCAGGGTCATTTACCAGTTTTTGACAACCAGTTGTGAAAATACTAGTTGCTAAGATGAAGATATATATTTGCCTAAAATACATTTATGCCTCCAATTATACCATTTCGGAATTATTAAATAATGAAAAGTTATGAACAAATAGTCGGATATTGTTCACTTGTTTAGTTAATTTGTTATCTACGATTAAAAATATTAGCCCTATGATGGAAGTTAAATTACCGGAATCATTATATATAATCAAACAACGGTCTTTAAATTTATAAAAAAAAATTAAACTTAAATTAATAATTATAATCATTTCTATTTTATCTCTGAAGATAAAATTTTAATGAGTCTGTTTAATCGATTGATTTCTGCTTCGAGGGATAGTTGTTTGTCCTGCCTCTGATTTTTCTGCCTCTGGATTTTTTTTTCCATTCTATTTATTTGGTCAATGAATTGTCTCTTCTCATCTGTGAGTAGTTCAAGTTTTCGATTCTGCTCCACTAGGATTATTTTATTTATATCTAAAATTTCCGAGCATATCGCTTCATTAGAATAGTCTGTATTCTCAGAATCAGTACCTCCAAACAGAAAATCAAAAATACCGGCAGATTTTTCTTTTTCAGGTACATCCTCTTTTTTTGATATTGATGTAAAAGAGGGAATAGGTTCTGAAGACAGATTTTTTTCAATTATTTCTTCCTTTATATCTGCTTGTTTTGATAAATCAGCCTGGGGAAAATAATTTTTATAATTGGGATTTTTGGTGCGCTTAAACTCTTTTTTCGGAAAATACCATTTATCTTTTGTTTCTCTGCCGCAATTAGAGATAAGCAATAAAGAGGCAAATATTAAAAGTTTATACATAGTATAAAATTAATATACAAATTGTTAGTGTAGAAAGTTCTTTATAACAAACAGCCCCTAATAAAAGGGGCTGTAAAAGTAGGTGGTTAGTAAATTATATTAGAGAAAATAAATTATTTTACCAACATTAGTTTTTGAATCTGAGAAATGTGTGTTTTGCCTTCTCTTGATGCGGTAAAATGAACAAAGTAAACACCGCTGGCTACATTATTGGCATCCCAATTAGTGGTGTACTCACCCGGCTGGATAAAATCATTCACAAGTGTTTCTACTTTTTGCCCCCGTAGATCAAAAATACTAATTTCAAGATTACCTTCCGTTGGTACTTCAAACCTTAATTGAGTCATTGGGTTGAATGGGTTTGGATAGGCAGCATGGAATTCAAATTTATTTGGTATTGGTGCAGTTTCCTGCAAACTACCTAAAAAGAAAATACCATTTGGTTGCCATGTTGGTGTTTCCGCTTGAAGCGGAATCAATTCCTGACTAACGGATTTCAAAAGCTTAAAGTGGGGGGTATCATTTGTCCCGCAATATCCAGCAGTCATTATATCACCTTCAGCACCCATAACAGGAATATCAACGGTTCTACCCAGCCATTGCCTGGCGCCAGTCACAGTATTGCCACAGTAACTAAATAGCCAATCACCATTTTCAATTTCACCATTAATTAGATCAATATCTTCCACATAATAAAATGCTTGTTGAGTGGACTGAATATAATCAAACCCAAAAGGTACTTCAGCTGCCAAATAAGGGTTAACCTTTCTGGACAAAGGTTCCAATGAATCTAGATCATAGCTAAAACTGATTTCTTCATCAGTTATAATCCAATAACCGTGGAGAGCCTTAAATTCTAATAAACTACCTTCCCAGCCTTCACCAGAGTTAACTGTGGACATTCCTTCTCCTAATACTGCTAAAACATGATCTTCAATTTCATCTGGAAGCCCTGCAGAAATTCCTACAGAACCTGTTGAGGGGAATGATACAAGATTGGCACCGCTATTAAGGTTATAAATACGATTGGGATCAAAATTATGACCACTTCCATTAAGAGTATCATCTTCAGCCACTCTAAGCCAAAATCCAGAAGAAATATCCAGGTTCATTAATGTACCTGTCCAATAATCTTCTTCAAAGAAATACTGTGCAGAAGTGGCTTCCCCAGATATTGCTATGACATTTTCCTGAATATCCAACATAACATTACCAACTGAATTATCCTCAGGTAATACATAAAAGCTCATTAAGTTATTATATTGATGTAGGGGAATGCTATAGCTAAAATCAAGCACCAACTCATTTACATTATATATAGCTGCATTTTCGAATGGAAAGTTTTCAGAAGGGTAAGCATCAAAATATTCACCTTCTGAATAATCATAAATTTTAAAACTGGGATAATCACCAGGTAATAAATATCCCTCTGAATAATCATATCCATCATCACCCATAGCTGGTACATCACAAACACCACTATTACATAAAGACGAATCCCATTGGCGGGAACCCACACAAGATTCACCGTTAAAAATACCCACCCAATCTTCAGCTGTTAGGGGATTACCATTCATATCATTGGCTTCATCTATATAATAAAAGGCCTGCAAACTGGATTGATTGTACACAAATTCAAGTGGGGTTCCATTGCAGTTAAATCCCTCATCTGCGCCAGTACCATTACAGATACCACATTCATCAATTTCAGCACTACCGCCACACTCGCCTTCGCAGTCAATTTCAGCAATACAGTTTCCATCACAATCATAGTTTTCATCAGGAAGAATACAGGAGCCATCATCAACGTTTGCATCCGAGTCAAAATTGCATGAAGCATTATCAGTACATCCTAAAATTCCACCCTGCAGGGCATCCAGTACATAAATGTCGTTTATATTCCATTCAATATTTTCTGATGGTAAAGCTTCAAAATATTCATTAGATGAGGCATCAAATACCCTGAAAGTTGGGATGTTACCTGGTTGCATATAGCCATCAGTCCACTCATTATCATCTGAACCCATTAAAGGTACGTCACACACCCCACTATTACATAATGAGGTATCCCATTTACGAGAACCCACACAGATTTCACCATTAAAAGCACCCACCCAATCATCACTCTCAAGGGAAATTCCATTTAGAGTAACAAAATTAAAGTAATAAAATGCCTGTAGGGTTGATTGATTATAGGCTAATAGTTCAGGAGTACCTTCACAGGTATAACCTACTGGAGGACCATCTCCATTGCAATCTCCACACGCATCTGTTTCAGCCGAGCCGTCACAAACTCCAGCGCAATCTTCAACGTTTCCTTCACAGTCACATTCGCCATCAGGTATTCCAGTACCACCACATATTCCACATTCATCGATTATAGCGCCGCCTCCGCATTCACCGGTACAATCTATTTCAACTATGCAGTCGCCATTACAATCAAAATTTACTTCAGCAAATGTACAGCTGCCATTATCAATGGTGGCATCGGCATCAAAGTTACAGGCATTTGAATCTGTACAGCCCAAAACCCCTCCGTTCAAACTGGGGATGATATACAGAGCAAAATTTGCCCAGGCTTCATCATTAGCTGGAACTGCATTATAATAGGTATTTTCAGATGCGTCATATATTTTAAATGAGGGATATTCACCTGTGTTCATATACCCAACTGTAACTTCTGTTCCATCATCACCCATTACTGGCACATCGCAGATACCATTGCCGCATAGTGATGTATCCCATTTCCGGGCTCCTACACAAATATCACCATTAAAAGCACCTACCCAATCCTCGCTTTCAACTGTTATTCCATTAATAGCAACCGTCTCAAAATAATAAAAAGCCTGAAGAGTGGACTGATTATATGTAAAGGGGGAATCACTGGGCATATCACTACACTCCGATAAATTACAAACAAATTCTCCATCCCAACATTCTGCATTAGCACCATTACCATTACAAATACCACATTCATCAACTTCAGCAGCACCGCCCCAATCACCATTACAGTCTTGAGTACAGTCATTATTTGGATCATCATCACAAGTTCCGCAATTATCTTCTGCAGATTCTCCGTTAGGTACACCGGTACAGTCGGCACATGATGAATTATCACCACCACAAACTCCACAATCATCATTTTCTAAGGATGATCCACATTCATTATCACAGCCCGATGGTGCTGGTTCAAAACAGCCACATCCCAAATCATTTTCATTATTCCCATTGCAGATACCACAATCATCTACAATACCCGAACAGGTATCATCATCGTCTAAATTATTATCTACCCAGCCTGCACCTGGATCACTGCAAAAATCCTGGCCTTCACCGGAACCCAATCCATCTCCGTCATTATCCATATAATAAGTTTCGGGTGCAGGATTGAAACATCCGCACCCCAAATCATCGGCATCTTCACCTTCGCAAACTCCACAGGAATCTAATTCAGCATTCCCACCACATTCACCAGCACAGTCATTTTCAGATGTTGAACCACACTCATTATCACAGCCAGAAGGTCCAGCTTCAAAACAGCCACAACCTAAATCATCTGCATTACCACCATTACATACACCACAGTCATCTAATGCTGCATCTCCACCACAAACACCTGCACAGTCATTTTCAGATGTTGAACCACACTCATTATCACAGCCAGAAGGTCCAGCTTCAAAACAGCCACAACCTAAATCATCTGCATTACCACCATTACATACACCACAGTCATCTAATGCTGCATCTCCACCACAAACACCTGCACAGTCCTCTACATTGTTATTACAATCACATTCTCCTTCTGGAATTCCATCTCCATCACATATACCGCATTCATCCAATTCAGCTGACCCTCCGCATTCACCACTACAATCTATTTCTACTACGCAATTTCCATAACAGTCATAATTATTTTCAGCAAAAATACAAGAGCCATCATCTTCAGTAGCATTAGAATTATAATTGCAGGCATCTGGGTTTGTGCAACCAGCTATTGAAGCTTCATTTGAAAGTCCATCTATGAGGTTAAATCCATTATTTGACCAAGCAAATTCTTCTGTTGGTGTGGCATCATAGTATATATTTTCGGAAGTATCGTAAATTTTAAAACTGGGAATATCACCTGTGTTGCAGTACCCTATTGAATATTCCTGACCGTCGTTTCCCATGGCAATAACATCACAAACCCCGCCACCACACTCAGAAATATCCCATTGACGGGCACCCACACAAATATCACCATTAAAGACACCTACCCAATCGTCAGATTCTATTGCATTTCCATTTAGTGTAACTTCAGCAAAGAAATACCCAGCCTGCAGGGGAGATTGATTAAATGCAAATTCAGCTGGTTCGTCACCCTCACTGGGTAAATAAGTAAAATCAATTTGGTTCCCGTCAGCATCTGACATAATAATATTACTCAAACCACTGGGAGTACCAGTTACACTTAATTCAATCAATGTTCCACTTCCTGCAGGGATTGTAGCTCCTGTAAGTGAAAATCCAAGAACCAATGATCCAGCTGTTGAAACCATAAACCCGTTAGCTCCTGCTTCACCACCAGATGCACTATTTACAGTAGCATCATCAACATTAAATTGAAATCCACCAATATCAGTATCACTGGAAAAGTTTACATTCCAAGTGCCATCATTATTAGATTCAAGGCTAAGAGTATTGGCAGAAATGATACCAATAGAGAGGAATAATAATGTCACTGCCATTATATTTTTTAATCTCATTTTCAAATTATTTTGCATTTTTTTTAATTATTTACCTAAATTGTTTCTCAAATATACCTCTCTCTGCAAAAGAACCCGAGTGGCACTCGTCACAAATTTAATTGTTCTTAATCACCTTAGCCTGCAGTGAAAATTGAACAGTAAAATCATCATAAATCATTCTATCACCCAAGTCTTCAAAAAATGTACCGGATTTATATTGGATATTAAATAGAGTACGATTAATGTCAATGGTACCTTCTGCACTATAACTGGAATCATTTTGAGAAATTTCAAGAGGCAAATTTATTGGGTGGGTGATTCCCCTAATGGTTAAGTCAGCAAATATTTGGTTACTTTGCCCTGCTTTATCATCTTTAACTTGTACATGATCTTTTATTTCCAGAATAGCGTTTGGAAAGGAATCTACAAAGAAGAAATCTTCATTCATTAAATGCTGCTCAAGTTTTGCTTTCCATTCTGGCGACTCAATATCAGTATTTTGAATACTGCTCATATCAAAAATTAATTTTCCGCCAATAATGGAATCTTTCTGCAAAATTACCCAGCCATCTGCCAATTTCAAGGTACCGGAATGCTCACCCGTTACTTTTCTACCTGTCCAAATAATATTACTGCTGTCTATATTAACGCTTAAGGTATCGTTGGCTATAATTAAAGTCGCTAAAGCAGTGCAAATAATTGCACCTTTATATATAATACTGTTTAAAATGATTTTTCCCTCCGTAATTAAACACGAAATTTAACTGAATTAGAGAAGAAAAGGAAGGAAAACTTATTTACAGTTTGTAATATCTTGAGAGCCTATTAATTTTTCAAGGCAATGGGGATAGGGAGGGCAAAGGTTGTTTTTTTCAATGTTGAACCAATAATTTCCAGCATCAATAATTGTTAGATTACAAATGGAATCGGGTATTTTACCAGACAAGTTATTACTTTGAAGACGGAGCTTTACTAGACCATCTAAATTACCAACTTCAGAGGGGATATTTCCGCTTAACCCACAATCATATTCATAAAAATAATAGGGTGAGGGTACTTCCTGGCAAATCCAATGAATTAACCTTCCGTTTTCCCAAAGTTGCCACCCTAATTCCAAAACATCCACCTCCCCATTAAAATTTACATCCATATCCAATTCAAGGGTATTGCCACTATTTTTAATAAATTGGTTTAAGGCTTCCCTATCACCGGGGTCGCAGTGGTCTATATCAATATTGTGATACCAATTGAATCCATCACAATCTCCAAATAAGGAGGTGAAAATTCCCAGAAGCACTATGAGCAATCGGAGTTTTAACATATTTAAATTTAGTTGGTTGGCTTTATATTAAGGTAGAAGAATTATAAAAAAATACTCAAACTCAATAGAGCAAGGTTCCATCAAAGTTCCACCGAATTATTCCTGAGTTGGCATTTCCATATTCAAATTCTTGTTCGGATTTCACCTGACCATTTTCATAATACCATTTTTCAGTACCATGTTTTTGTCCATATTCATAATTTACCTCAAACATTAAATTCCCATTTGGGTGAAACTTTTTCCATTTTCCATTGGGTTGGTCATTACTATACTGAGAAACTGAATACAATGTCCCATCTTCCGCCCAAACTTTGCTGATACCATCTAACTTGCCATTAACAAATTCTACTTCATACTCCAAGTTTCCATTTGAAAAATATGATCGTTCCACCGTTTTTTGTAGTGCAACATTTGGCTTGTTTTCAGGCTTGAAGTGGGTACATCCTCCAATTATTAAAATGAGAAACAATATCAATATTTGTGAGTTGAAAAAAATGTATGAAAATTTTTGTGATGCAAGTCTCATTTTATTTTGCAAGAAAAAATTTGTGATGGGTAACCAGAATTGATTTCAAAGAGTGATATATATTTCTCATAGTGCGGAACAATTAATTTAGAGGAAAAGACATGGATAAGAATGAAAAAGTAGAATTGATGAAAATGACCATCTGGTTTAATTTATTTATTGGAATTTATAATATATATGTTTTTAATGAAATGAACTCCTTGTTTCATTTGGTATTGGGGTCCATTAATATTGGTGCTTGGGTATTTTTACGGGAAAAATATTTAAATTTTTCTTTTGCTTCACTTTTCAAACAAGACGATAAGAGTAAGAATATAGGATAACTCCTGTTGTATTAAATTGCTGGTAGTATGGGTGATCAGTTAAATTAATTTTAAACTTTACCCTAAGTATGGGTGGCTGATGGGTTTCGAACCCACGACCTCCTGAGCCACAGTCAGGCGCTCTAACCAACTGAGCTACAGCCACCATTGTAAATACCATAGGGGTATTCTGTAATAAATCCCCTTCAAATACAGACTAAAAAATTAGTATAGATTTCATCTTGAAATAAAATGATATTTTTATAATAGTTTTTATAATTTCTCATATTCAGCTCTATATAATTCTTTTCATCCCAAAATAATAATGATAAACTTCCCCCTTATTACTCAACTGCAATCTTCAATTTTAGTTTAATAAAATTGTTGTGTATATAACTAAGAGCAGTAAATTTCTGCCTGTGCTTGTGTTTGTAATACTAAAATATGAGCTCTCTTAATATGAATTTAATTTATAAATTTCAAGTAGTCTTACTAAAAATAATCAATCAATAAGGAGATAAAAAAATGATGAAAAGAATACTTTTCACATTAATAATTAGTTTTATAGCAGTTTTTCAAACAGGGTGTGATGAAATTGCCAGTATAGTTGAATCAAGTTCTGGTTGTATGCTGCCTGATGCACCTAACTATAATGCATCTGCATTATTAGCATGTACTACAAACTGTGTAGGTGACCAAACCGGCGCTAACTGCTGCTGCGAGGAAATTATTTACGGATGTACAGATGATACAAAAGTAAATTATTCTGAAGATGCAAATGCTAGCTGTAATGATAGCGGGACAGATAATGATTGCTGTATTGATTCAGTAAGTGGTTGTATGGATCAAGGTGCAAATAATTTTGATCCTCTTGCAACAGAAAATGATGCAACTACATGTGCTTATGATGACTATGGCTGTATGAATTCAACTGCGTGCAATTATAATTCATCTGCTGCTAAAGACTGTAGTGGTGAGGAACCAGCAGACGCATCCTCTCAAAATGATGATTGTTGTGATTTAAGTGCAAACGATATATGTTATCTTGATTTGAATAATAATGGCTATTGGGAAGAAGCTGATTCAACTTCTGCAAGCCTGCCTACCTGCAACTGCGGGGAACTTGGTGTGGGCTGGGTGACTGGTGATGATGTTGCTACGAATATGGAGGTTCAGGGTTGCACCCAACCAACGGTTGACGGTGTAGCTTGCATTGAGTATAATCCTGCAGCGAATGTTGATAATGGTGGCTGTTGCCTGACAGAATTAACCGATGAAGAATTAGCCAATCCAGAAATTGCTTTGGTGGGTGTCTATAATATGGAAATCACAATGGGAATGTTGGATGAAAATGGTGATTGTGAAGCATTCGATGACAATATGTATGGTGATTTTGGTCCTACTATCAACCAGGTAACCTTAGGTGCTGGTGGTGGATTTAACCATCACGAAGAATACCATGATAGCTTTAGTAGTCGTCCAGAATGGGTATTTAGAGCCCCTGGCATTGATTCAGATTTCGCTTGTGAAGAAATGGCTGATAACTTAGGTGTTTATGATTGGTGGTGCGGAAACAATTTTGGAGGAAATGATTTTGCAACCTGTGATGATTTCTACAATCAAGGTGGATGTGAGTCTAGTCCTGGTTGCAGGTGGGAAACCAATTTCTGCCACCCTACATTTTCAGGCATGCCCTGTAATGATATAAACTTTGCTCCTGATTTTGATGGTATGGAAGAAGAAGAATGTGATATGAGAGACGATTGTGAATGGGATGACAGTGAGGGCAAATGTTTTACCCCTGTTTGGGAGCCATGGATGGAATGCGTTTTCCTTGATGAATACGAATGTGAATCTTATGGAGATATTGATGAGGATGGTGTATTTGAACAACATTGTGAAGTTCCTGCATTTGACCCGTCTGAAGATGAATGGGGTAATGAGGATATATCTTGTATGCCTAATTTAGAAACCTATCCCTGTTTTGGTTATGATGAAACTGAATGTATGAATGATGATTGTAATTGGCATGCTGGTGATGGTATGGGTGATCCTGGCTTCTGTTCACCTCCAATTGGCAATAGCATTGGTGTGTGCCAAGAAATTACAGATAAATCCGATTGTAATGCTAAAGTTGGAGAATGCCACTGGCTAGAACATGGACCAAACCCAGAAGACCCACCCTTTTGTGCCCCTGCACCACCAGATTGCTTCAGCAAGAATAATGCAGATGAATGCGAAGATTCACCAAACTGTGAATGGGATATGCCAGATTGGATTGAATCTGGGGCAGAAGGCGTTTGCTTCAAGGATGATCATTGTAAAAGTAACCCAGAACTGAATAATAATGAAGATGCATGCAATGAGGACCCTGGATGTGAATGGGTGTGGGATGGTGTAGATTCAGGTTGTTGGGAAGCGATGATGGAAGGTGACGAAGGTTCATTTTGTGAATGTATGTTACCTTTTACCCAAAATTCATGTGAATTAGCAAGCGGTATTTGGGAATGCCTTCCATGGGCAATGGATGATAATGGTAAGTGCGAAGACGATGACTATGAATGTATGATGCCTATGTCAGAACAGGATTGTTATCATGAATTCGAAAATGATGATCCTTGTGCAGATGACCATAGTGGTGGAAATGGGCAAACCTCATGGGATGCAGACACCCATACATGTACCAAATCATTTAGTTTTTCAGAAGCTGGAGAATGGTCTATCAATGCTGATCTTGATTTTTGCATAGAATGGGATAATGAAGAAGACGATGATCCTGACTGTAATACACTCATGACGCCAGATGAATGCAACTGTTTTGATTGTATGTGGAATGGTTCAACCGGTATTTGTGCTGATTGGGATGATGGTGGAAATGGAAGGGGCTCTGATTACTTTTATACCCAAAAATATGAAAATATTATTGAGATATTAAGTAACAATAATGCTGGTGAATGCTTTGAATATGATTTGGTTGGAGATGAGATACATATGACAATTATTCATGGTGATGGATATTGTGAAGAGATTATTTTAAAACCAGCCACATCTGGAACCTAAAAGTAATTGTATTAATACTGTTAAAAAGCCCGACCTCATGTTGGGCTTTTTAATTTCTCGAGGAAAAGGTTTGGATAAATAGACGAGAACAGTGTAACTTATATCACCGATTGTAAGAATAAAAACAATACTAATCTATAAGGAGACTAAACAATGGCAGAAAAAGTTAAAAATACTGGTGTAACTAAACAATCTGGTTTTTTATATTTTCTTGATAAAAACGGACATGTGTCTAAAACTAAAATGGCACGTGGTGCAAACAGGGGTGGCACACCTGAAGTTGTTGCAAAAGCTGGAGTTCAACGTGAATCTGGTTGGTTATATTTCATCGATAAAGATGGTGATATTTCCCGAGCAAAAATGGCCCGTGGCCGCAAGTAAATAACACTTGTAGTTATTAAAAAAGCCCGGCAAAATGTCGGGCTTTTTTTATATTTAATAATTTATTTTTTGTAGAAACAGGGAATGCCCTGTCTATACGGTATTTATTTCCACAATAATTTAATAATAAAAATTAGAATAATTCCCCCACAAATTCTTTTGTAAATTTCATTCCATAAAATCATGGCAAAAAAGCATCAATTTCAATTGAAAATATTAAATTTAATTTTCTTCGTTTCATTTTTATTTTCTGACTGCTGCAATATGCAAATGGTGGGCTATATGAATTTTGGGGAGAATATTTCTGATATTACAGGATTTTCCCAGGATGACCGTGAATTTGCCGTTGTGGGTCTTTATTATCAATCCGCTGCATTTGTAGATATTACAGACCCTGAAAATCCGTTTGAAGTTGGGAGAATAAGCGGTATCACTAATACTTGGCGTGATCTGAAATATTGGAATCGACACGTATATATTGGTACCGAAGCAAATGATGGTATCAAGGTGGTCAGTGTTGATGACCCGGATAACCCCACCCTTGTAAATACAATTTCTGATTTTACCGGCAGTCATAATATCCACATTGATGATGATGGTTTTCTTTATGTTGTAGGGACAGAAGAACATGATATTTGGATTTATGAACTAACCAATCACCCTGCAATGCCTCAATTGGTTGGCACATGGAATGGCGAATATTTGCATGATATTGAAGTCTATAATAATAAATTGTACGGTGCCGGCATTTACACGGGTTTCTTTTACATTATTGATGTGAGTGATAAAACAAATCCCACAACTATTCTCAGTCATTATACTGGACTTGATGGCATTAGTACTCATGACTGCGCTATTACAGATGATGAGCAGTATCTCATAACAGCTGATGAAACTAGTGGAGGCCATATCAAAATTTGGGATATATCTGATTATAATAATATCAATTTGGTTTCCGAATACATGACCCATTCTGAGCATTCCATGCATAATGTGTATATTAGGCCTGAAACTAATTTAGCAATTATGTCCTATTATGTGGATGGGACCCGAGTTTTAGATATTTCTGATCCTTTAAACCCGGTTGAAGTGGGGTATTTTGACACAACCGATTTAACAGGATTATACGATGGGCATTGGGGAACCTATGCCTATTTGCCAAGTGGATATATAATTTCCAGCGATAGGCAGAATGGATTATTTATTTTTTCATCGCCACTTACAAATTTATCATTGGAATGGAGTGACTGCACTGGGATTGTTGGAAATTATTCCACTTGTTATGGGAATACATTCCAAAATGAATCAGGTATTATTGAAGAGTTAATTAGTTTAAATGGGAATTTAGATGGTATTTCTGTTGATGAGATTAGTAGTTTTGTTGCTGGTAGGGTCATCAGTATTAATTTATCAAACCGGGATCTTACAACTCTAATTATCCCAGATAATTTTAGTAGTTTAAATAGTTTATCTTATCTGCAATTACAGGGCAATCAACTCACTACGATCCCTGAAATAATAACCAGTGTATCAAATTTGACGGTTCTGAATGTATCAGATAATCAACTATCTGATTTACCTGGAAATTTAGAAGAATTAAATAGACTTACTATCCTGAATTTATCAATAAATCAATTCACCATGATCCCCGACGGTTTGATAAATATAAGTAGTTTAATAGAATTAGGTTTTTCTGATAACCAGCTCACATCGATTCCCACAAATATAGATGAATTTATTAATCTGGAGATTCTAATATTAAATAATAATAAAATTTCAGATGTTTCTTCAGCAATCTGTGGACTACCAGACGATTGTATGATTGATTTAACAGGTAACCATTTATGTTCAGAAACTCTTCAATCTTTTGAAGAATGTGTAACTACAATTAGCTATCAATTTTGTGATGATTGCGCATCGGGATTTATGTTAGAAAACTTTTGCTGTAATCCCACTGATGTCAATGTGCTTCAAGCAATAATAGACAGCAATGAGTCATTAAATGGGCAGCATCCCTTAATATTAGGTCATAATACACAGTATTCAGCATGGTATAATGGAACTCTTGAATACCTTGATTTATCAGATTACAACCTGACAAATATTCCCAATAGCATAGGTGATTTTGAATTTTTGATAGAAATAAATTTAGATGGGAATTTAATTAATTCCCTCCCTGATAGTATAACATATTTGGAAAGTATTAAAGTATTACGGCTAAATAACAATTTGCTTAGTAAGATACCTGGCGATATTGGAAATTTAATATCTCTTGAAGAATTATATTTATCAGGAAATCAACTTACGGATATGCCCGAAAGTATTGGCAATTTACAAAATCTTAATAAATTATTCATCAGGGATAACCAATTAACCTCATTACCGGCAACAATTTGCAATCTTCCTGATAATTGTAATATTCAGATTCAAGATAATTGTATAAATACTGCTTTCGATTGTATTTCAACTATGGGGGATCAGGATAATTGCTCTATTTTAGCAACTGAAAATATTCAACCAGAAGTTTTTCAGTTATTTGCCCCCTATCCCAATCCGTTTAATCCTATTACCACCCTATCCTTTTTTATGAAATACTCAGGATTTACCTCAATTCAAGTATTGGATATTAATGGAAAGGTGAAAGCAACCATTAGTAATGAATTCAAATCTTCTGGGTATCATACTGTTAATTGGAATGCCTCGGATTTTTCAAGTGGAGTATATTTTATTAGAATGATTTCCGAAAATAATACATCGCTAATTATAAATAGTCAAAAAATTGTGTTGCTAAAATAATAACAGATTGTTTTTACATTTTATTACAATTTCTCCACTTTTTATTTAGAACAAACGTCGTAATTTTTTATCCCCTTAAAAAGGGGTAAAAACCATTTTGAAACTTTTTCTTTCCGCACTTATATTTTTATTTAGTTGCAGTACACTGCCAGAAAACAAATCTGGTTGTACAAATTCCAACGCCTGTAATTTTAATCCTGAAGCCAATGAAGATGACGGTAGTTGTACAACTTTAGATTGTATAGGTGAATGTGGAGGAACAGCGTATTTAGATAGTTGTGGAGATTGTGATTCTGACCCTGACAATGATTGTAATGATTGTGAAGAAATATTAGCCACATTTACAATTGAAAATATAGATTATGATTGTATAAATGGATTTTCAAAAGAGGGATATTATTGTAATGATTTAGAAATAATTAGGGAAATAATTACAAGCAACCCAAGTTCTATTCATTCTGGTATGGATGCTGATAGTAATAAAATTATTACTGCCTTAGAATATGGATATCAAAATTGGTCAGATAACGGTCGACTTTTAACCTTAGATTTAAATTATAATGAAAATGTTGTAGTTCCAGCATTTTGCAACTTCAAACTGAATATTTTACCCGAAAATATTGGCAATTTAGATTCTTTACAAAATTTGCAATTAAAAGATAATGAAATTTCAATTCTCCCGGAAAATATTGGCAATTTGAAGAATTTAGAAAGGTTCATTATGGAAAGTAATTTACTTACATTTTTACCTGAAAATTTTGGGAATATCACCAAATTGAAAATATTGCGTCTAAATGATAATAAATTAATGTCCATTCCAGAAAGTATTGGAAACTTGGTTGAATTGGAAGAGTTATGGTTACAAAATAATCAAATTATTTCATTGCCAAATGAGATTGGGAATTTAACCGATTTAACCAAATTGTTTATAAATGATAACTTGCTTGAATCTATACCAGAAACTATTGTGGATTTAGAAAACCTGATTTGGCTAAATATTGATAATAATTCATTATCAGAATTACCCGAAAGCTTTTGTTATATTTACTCAGAATTAGATATTTTTTCAATCAGTAATAATTTTATTTGTGATTCATATTCAATTCCCACTTGTTTAGGTGAATATTTGGGAGAGCAAATTTGTTCTTATTGTTTACCAAACGAGTTTCTTATTGAGGGATATTGTGCAGATACATCTGATTATAATATTCT
>JACKQG010000667.1_pt1 | contig 49273 bp, 43 predicted proteins | sample 8237621 | NCBI WGS metagenome assembly JACKQG01 (sample SAMN15677084, study PRJNA649215) | marine metagenome | biome: marine; feature: Black Sea; material: saline water; isolation source: suspended particulate matter (SPM) from the Black Sea western gyre | collected 2013-06-09/2013-06-10 | depth... | reverse complement strand
TCATATCCTGATTTAAGATTAAGAGTTGGAGATGATGTTTCCTATCCTGATTTGCGAATTGAAATACGAAAGTCAGGTACAGTTGATTATATTGTATATACTGAAAAGGACTTTATTAGTTTAAGAGATATTGTTATTGCGCTGTTGCCAGCAATTAATCATCACACTGAATATGAGAATGACGATTTAAAAGAACTTTTTGAAGATAACTAAAAATTAGAATATGAATAAAAAAATATATCTGATAGTGTTTGTTTTGACCTTTGCAACTGTAAGTTGTAATCAAGAAGAAATAAATAGATTACAATCAGAACTTAATAGTGTTCAAGTGGAACTTGACGATGTACAATCGGAATTTGAAGATTGTCAATACGAATTAGAAGAACTTAATAACAAACTGTCAAATATTGAAGATTATGCATATGAAGTGCAAAGTGAAATTGATGATTTAAAGAGTGAAATTGATGATTTTAGTTGGGAAGATTGGCAATCTAACGTTTGGGATGTTGAAAGTGCGGCAGATGATGTGGAAACTGCATTAGAAGACTTACAAAGTGAATTTTAGCATTATGAATAAGAAAATAAAAGGATTATTAATTATAGGATTTTTAGCATTGTTTTTTACTTCTTGTAATGCTCAAGTGTGTGACAGTTTACCAAATAAATTTGATAGTTATCAAGTTGCTTTAAAACTAATAAACTCATCAAAATTCAATTTATCAGAAGAATGCAACACATCAAAAAGTTCTTGGATTAAAAATGCAGAATTTTATTCTTGTGATTTAAATGTTGGATTTTTACTAATAAAGACATCTAAAAAAACATATATTCATTCTAATGTTCCATTAAAAATTTGGAGTGAATTTAAAAAAGCAGATTCTTATGGCAGTTTTTACGCATCAAAAATCAAAGGAAAATATCAATTAAAATTAAACTGAATATAGTATAACGCTACATAACAAAGTATAAAAATAATAGCCGAAATAGTAGTAAATATGAACATTGTAGCCCGCATAAAATTTAGTAGTTACTTGAAAAATTTAAGTTCCGCAATCGGCTACTATTCTTATACAAACCGTTATGGGCAAGTTAAAAAAACGACACAACGGAATGACACAGTCAAGAGAACCACCGACTTTTGACTCGTCTTGAAAGATTTAAGACAAACAACAAGAAAATAATTAGTATAAAAGTGGAGACCAGCGACCACAATAAAACGGGGCGGATTCTGAAAAGCCATACGAGTAAGAAAAAAATAAATAGGATTTTTTATGAAAAAATTAAAATTTAGTTTAATTGCATTAAGTTTGACAGCATTCATTCTGAGTAGCTGTTCTCACCGTGTTCTTGATTTTACTTTAATCTCGTCAAAAAATGTTGACTTAACAAAAGGTGCAAGTTTTGTTAGGGGAAAAAGTAGAGTCGAAGGAAAAGATATGGTTCATTGGATTATTTTCTTTCCGACAGGAACTGTTAACATTAAAGAAGCCGTTGACAGAGCAATAGAAAGCACACCTGGATGCGTTGCTTTATTAGATGGAGTTATTTACACTAAATTTTGGTGGATACCTTATATCTATGGACAACAATCAGCAACAATTGAAGGTTTGCCACTTATTGACCCGAGTTTAGCATTAAACTCAACGGAAAGTCCAACTTATGGTAAAATTGAATTGGACAAAAATGGGGAGATTAAAAAAGTAGAAACTTTATCTTCTAATGAATATCTTGCTCTTAAAGGGAAAATTGTGAAAGAGTCCCAAGAAGTAAAATTCGCAAACTCAGAGGAGATAAAATAACCAGCCCATAACATTGTATATGCGATAATTGCGGGGTTTTGTGGTAAATTGAAACTTTGTGCAGGTAAGCAACATTTGTGCAAACTTGAAACGAAAGTGCCTTGAAATCCCGCAACTACGCATATACCTGTCCGTTATACTACTTCTCGCTCGCATAAATTTCTCTTCGCAAAACAACAAACTCACCAGGATCTTTTTCAAGCGGAATTGAAAAGAATCCAGTACCTCCATGTGCAACATCTACAAGTTGTCCTTTTGGATTAATAATTTCATTAGCTGTTACAAAATGTCGTTCAGTTGGTGTAATTACTTCCACTAAAGTATCTTTTTCCAAACGGTTTTTAATTTCAAAAGTTAGTGAATTCCTCTGATTATCATAATCAATGGGCATTCCTACAATTTTATGAGATAATTCTTTTGAACGCGAGTCGTAATAATTTTCTCCAAATTCTCGCGGATTTCTAGTGTAAAATCCAGTTGTATAACCACGGTTAGATAGTGCCATTAAATCGTTTAAATTTTTCTTATTAAACGGTTTTTCTAACCACATATCATCAATTGCATTCCTATATGCCATCGCTGTAACTGCAGTGTAGTATGCGGACTTTGTCCGCCCCTCAATTTTAAAACTGCAAACCCCTGCGTTGTGAATTTCTTTCAATAATTCAACGGCACACAAATCCTTTGCATTAAACAAATATGTTCCGTGTTGGTCTTCGTTTATAGGATATTTTTCTCCGGTTCGCTGTGGCTCTTCAACGGTTAAATTATCTGGGGGGATTGTAGTTTTATCAAAACTCGTTTTCTGGTGATTTTCAATATCTGTAAGACTACCGTCTTCTTCGCTAAGTTTATATTCCCACCTACACGAATTTGTGCAAGTCCCTTGATTGGCGTCTCGATGATTCAAGTAATTTGTGATTAAACACCGCCCTGAATATGCAATACAAATTGCTCCATGAACAAACGATTCCAATTCAACATCGGGCACTCTTTTATGAATTTCTTCAATTTCTTTTAACCGAAGCTCGCGGGATAAAACAATTCGTTTAACTCCCATATCACGCCAAAATTCTACAGCTGTCCAGTTAGTAGCGTTGGCCTGTGTGGACAGATGAATAGTTAATTTTGGATATCGTTTTATCGCGATATTTATAAGTCCTGGGTCTGCCATAATAATTCCATCGGGATTCCATTCTGCAACTATATCAAGTTCTTTGAGGAATGAATCAATTTTGGTATTATGGGCAAAAATATTCATAGTTAGATATAATTTTTTATCCAACTTGTGAGAATAATCAATTGCTTTAATAAGTGAGTCTTTATTGAATTCTAATTCTCTCGTGCGGAGTGAAAATTTAGGAATTCCAGCGTAAGTTGCATCTGCACCAAACGCTAAAGCATATTTCATTTTTTGAAAATCACCTGCGGGTGATAATAATTCTGGTTTGTTTTTTTTATCCATTAAAATCCTGTGCTTAATATTACAATTAGTCCAACAACAGTAATAATTTTTAGAAGCGATGCTACTTTACCACATTCATTAGGGGTTTGGTGGTTTTTCAAATAATACACGCTCAGCATTAAGGGTACAATTACTCCAACAATAAGCAATATAAAATATGGATACCCGTAAATATGGTGCATAATTGGCAACATAGCCAAAATACTTAACAATCCTGCTAGAAAACCATAAAAAGTTACTGATAAAGAAATTCCATATCGAACTGGAAATGTGCGAACATTGTTTTGTTTGTCTCCGACAATATCTTGCATATCTTTGGCGAGTTCTCTAACCCAAGATAATCCAAATGCAAGAAATGCAGGAATCCACATTTTTGTAGTTTCACCGGTTAGCGATGCTTCACTAAATATGAACACTAATCCAAGAATTGAAGCTATTGCCATATTTCCAACAATTGGTATCTTTTTCAAAATTGGAGTATAGATAATTAATAAAGGAAGCACCATTCCTAATGCAATTATTAAAGCAAGTGGTTCTAGCAAAAACGAAAAAATAATTCCTATTAGAAAAAGTGAAATCATAACAATTAAAGCCAGTCTTCCGGCAATCTCTTTGGATGGCAATGGTCGGTATGGTCGATTAATTTTGTCTATTGAATAATCGAAAATATCGTTTAATATATTTCCAGCTCCAGCAAATGAAATGATAACTACACCTGAAAATAAAATTGTTTTTGCATCGTGTAATTTATCAATCAAAAAAGCTGTAATGATTAACGACAATGCACTAAAGACTAAGTTCATCGGTCGCAGAATTTTTATGATCGCTAAAAGTTTAATCATTGGTGAATGAAATTTCAATTACTCGTTGTTCGTTTTGTAAATCACGATGAAATTTAACCACAAAATCGTCATTTGTGAAAATGCTACTTACAGCTTCAACTTGTTGGTTACCACCAAACTCCAAAAGCATTTTTCCATTTTCGTTAATTAAAACACTCGCCATTTCGGAAAATCTACGATAAAATATCAGTCCGTCTTTGCCGTCGGTGAGTGCAATAGTTGGGTCATAATCTTTGACTTCAGGTTGTAGATTTTCAATTTCATCTGTTGCAATATATGGTGGATTTGAAACAATTAAATCAAACTTTTCTGAGAAATTCTCTTTTAGAAAATTGTGTTGAAAAAAGTTAATGTTTTGGAGTTTAAATCGATGAGCATTTTCCTTAGCAATCATTAGTGCCTTTTCGGAAACATCAGTGGCAATAACTTCAGAATTTGGATTTTCTAAAGCCAAAGTAATTGCCAAACAACCGCTTCCAGTGCCAATATCTAATATTTTATTTGGAGAAATATTGTTTTGTTTTGTGATATCAATGATAATTTCGGTTTCTGGTCGCGGGATAAGAACATCCCTATTTACGATAAAATCTCTACCATAAAAGGGGGCTTTGCCTATAATGTGCTGAAACGGTTCGCCTTTAATTCTACGAAGAATAAATGATTTAAATTTACTTAATTCTGTTTGTGATAACGATTGCTCAAATCGGACATACAAATCAATTCTTTTGCATTCTAGCACATCGCACAGCAACCATTCTGTTTCAAGTCGTGCATTTGATATATTTTTTGACTGGAAATATTCCACACCCCAATCAATTAAATCTATAACTCTCCAGATTTTTGGCATTGGCTATATAGTGAGAAAAATAGATTTAGGTTTGCACATAATTCAAATTATGCACTCGAAAGTTTAACTTTTTGCTCCTCGATTTTTAGAGCTTCAATTATCTCGGCTAAGTCGCCGTCCATAATGCTGTCGAGTTTATATAAAGTTAGATTGATTCTATGTTCGGTTACGCGCCCTTGTGGATAATTGTAAGTCCGGATTTTTGCACTTCTGTCGCCGGTAGAAACCATTGATTTTCTGGCATCCGCTCTTTCTTTATGGAGTCGTTCTTGTTCAACTTCATATAAGCGTGTTCGTAAAACTTTCATTGCTTTGTCGCGATTTTTGTGTTGTGAAGTTTCGTCTTGACAAGTTACAACGAGTCCAGTTGGAATATGTGTAATTCTAATAGCAGATTCAGTTTTATTTACATGCTGGCCACCAGCACCGGATGCTCGGTAAGTGTCTATTTTCAAATCAGCATCATTCACTTCAATATCAACATCTTCAGCTTCTGGTAGAACGGCAACTGTAGCGGCGCTAGTGTGAATTCTTCCGCTTGATTCTGTAGCTGGAACTCGTTGCACTCGATGAACGCCACTTTCAAATTTCAAATCTCCAAATGCACCTTTTCCGATGATGCTAACAACAGCTTCTTTTACTCCGCGATTTTCTGATTCACTCAACGACATCAATTCTATTTTCCAGCCTCGTCTCTCGGCATATCGCATATACATCCGATACAAATCACCACCAAATAATGCGGCTTCTTCGCCACCGGTTCCGCTTCGGATTTCTAAAATTGTATTCTTGTCATCATCGGGGTCTTTAGGGATAAGTAGAACTTTTAATTTTTCTTCCAAAGATTCTAACTCATCTTTCAATTCGTCAATTTCTTCTTTGACGAGTTCTTTTAACTCTTCATCGTCTCCGCTTAAAACATCTTCAAATTCTTCTAACTGGTCAGATTTCAATATAAATATTTTGCCAATTGTTACAAGGTCTTCCAAACTAGAATGTTCACGAGCTAACTTAGTGAACTTCTTCCTGTTAGATACAATTTCTGACTGGCTCAGTTTTAATCCGAGCTCATCATATCGCTTTACAACATCTTTTATTTTGTTTATCATCCAATTGCCTCTGCGACAAATTTCTGCCCTGTATGGTCTTTGATTTTATCTCCAAATGCACTTTGGAGAGCTTTAATCGCAACTTCTAATTGTTCATCGTCCGGCTGTTTAGTGGTAATATATTGAAGCCAAATTCCCGGCATAGCAAACATTCTGAACAAAATATTTTTTCTGTATTTTGCGGTTAGTTTAAGGACTTCATATCCAAACCCCGAAACTAGCGGAACCATTGGCAGATGAATCAATAAGCGCATCCAAACTTGAATATCTTTCACAAATAACATCATAAACGAATCAATGACCGCAAATGTCAATATCGCAACAATTAAAAGGATAAAAATGAAACTGGTTCCGCAACGAGGATGCTGTGTTGGGTGTCTTTTCGCTTCAGAAATTTCTAAATTATTGCCAGACTCAAACGCATAAATCGTTTGATGTTCTGCTCCGTGATACTGAAATAGCCGTTTAACATCTTTCATCAGCGATATAAGAATTAAATAAATAAGAAAAAATGCTATTCTCACTCCCCCTGATATAATGTTAAAGTAAAATGGTTCATTGTTTTTATCGAACAACCAGGTTGTCAAGCCAATCGGAGCAACAAAAAACAATCCTATTGCAAGTCCAATAGCGAAAATTGTCGAAGCAATTTCTGTTAGTTTATTTCCTGATTTTTCTTTTTCTTCAGGATATGTGATTTCAGCTGACCATTGGAGAGTTTTGAATCCAATTTTCATAGCTTCAAATAGTTGAACTATGCCACGCAATATAGGTTTTTTTAGATGTGGTTTTCGCTCAACAATTGATTCAAATTCGTGTCTGTCAATTTGAATTTCATTTTCTGGATTTCTGACAGCTGTTGCATAGGCACCAGGCACACGCATCATCACACCTTCGATAACTGCTTGCCCACCGACAAGAATTTGCGATTTAGAAACCAGTAACGCTAAGGTTTTTACAATTAGTTTCATATAAAATAAAAGGCGGAATTCAAAATAGAATAACCCGCCTTTATATATTGTGTGTTTAGCTATTTAATATCGTCTTCGGAAAGATTGTATTTTTTCATATACTTTTCAATTCGACCCGCTGTATCAATTAGATTTTGCTTTCCAGTAAAATACGGGTGACATTCGTTGCAGATTTCTACTTTTATTGCATCTACAGTCATTCGAGTTTCAAAAGTATTCCCGCACGCACAATGTACAGTGCCTAGTTTGTATTCAGGGTGTATTCCTGCTTTCATAATAACCTCCTAATTAAGCTTTTTCTTTCATTCGAGTTGGACCAGCTTTTACTACTGTATCCGGAACTCCGCTTGCGTACAATTTAAAGTTCTCAATATATCGTGCTACAAGCGCATCATATTTCATCCAATATTCACCTTTGTTTCCCCAAGCGTTGGATGGATCAAACACTTCATCTGGAACACCAGGGCAAGATAAAGGTATTTCAAATCCAAATAAATTATCTTTTCGATATTCTATATTATCCAATTTGCCATCAAGTGCGGCATTGAGCATATTTCTCGTATGTTTTATGCTAATTCGCTTCCCAACACCAAATTTTCCACCAACCCAACCAGTATTCACCAACCAAACATTTGCTTTTGCTTTTTCAGTTTTATCACGCAACAAATTAGCATAATAAAACGGATGATGAACCATAAACGGGGCTCCAAAACAGGGACTAAAAGTAATTTCTGGTTCAATTCCTAAACCAAGTTCTGTCCCAGCAACTTTTGATGTATATCCACTAATGAAATGATACATCATTTGTTCCATATCTAATTTTGCTATAGGTGGCATCACTCCCTGAGCATCGCAAGTCAAGAAAATGATGTTGTTCGGCTGTGAACGAACCATTTTCTCTTCGACGGCATTTGGAATAAATTCCAACGGGTAGGATAATCGCGTGTTTTCTGTTCGGCGTTCATCGTCTAAATCTATTTGTCGTGATGTTGGGTCGAACACAACATTTTCTAAAATAGTGCCGAATTTTTGTGTGCACGCATAAATTTCCGGTTCTGCTTCTTCAGAAAGTCGAATAGCTTTTGCATAACATCCACCTTCATAATTAAAAACTGCATCATCGCTCCACCCGTGTTCATCATCACCAATTAAACTACGAGATGGGTCAGCAGATAATGTCGTTTTACCAGTTCCGCTTAATCCGAAGAATAACGCTACATTTCCATCTTTCCCAACATTTGCAGAACAGTGCATTGACATAACATCTTTCAATGGCATCAAATAATTCATTACAGTGAAAATAGTTTTCTTGATTTCACCAGCATAGTGGGTATTTGCTATAATCGCCAACCGTTTAGAAAAGTCTATAACAATAGCTGTTTCGCTGTTAGTTCCTTCAATTCTAGTATCAACCTTGAATGACGGAGATGCTATTACTGTAAACTCCGGAACAAACGATTTGTAGTTGTCCAGCTTAGTGTCTGCTATAAACATATTTCGTGCAAACATACTTTGCCAAGCAGTATCCGTAATTACTCTGACAGCCATTCTGTGATCTGGATGTGCACCCGCATAAACATCTTGCACAAAAAGTTCTTCGCCCTGCAGGAATGCTTGCAAACGAGCATACATGTTGTTGAATTTTTCAGGTGCCATTGGGCGATTATATTCACCCCAATTGATTTTTTCTTCTGTAGATGGCTCTTTCACAAAGTATTTTTCGTTTGCTGCTCTAGCTGTCCATTTACCTGTGTTTACTAAAAACGCACCACCATTTGTGATTTTACCCTCATTGCGGAAAACAGCTTCTTCGTACAGAGCTGGTTTTGGCAGATTCCAGTAAACTCTGTCGAGATGAACTAATCCGTGGTTTTTTAAACCATAATCACTTTTTAAGTCTTTTGCCTGCTTTTGGGCAGGGGTATCGAATTTTAAATATTTACTCATACCCAATCCCTCACTAATTTTCTTTCTCCAATATATAGTTCGTTAGGTGAATTCGGGTCTAATGCCCATTTAATTCGCTCAATCCCTTCAGTAATATCTTTTACTGAACCACAAGTTGAAAGTCTAAGAAATCCTTCCAATCCAAACTCAACCCCAGGAACCGTAACTACCCTCACTTTTTCTAGAAGGAAATTTGCCAACTCTAAGGAATCTTTGCTATAATGACTGAAATCCACGAATGTATAAAATGTGCCATCTGGTTTCGTTGGAACAACGCCATCAAACGCATTTAATCTTTCCATCATAATATTTCTATTATTTTCTAAAGTTAATCTCAACGATTCAACATGTGATTGAATTCCGTTTATTGCTCCTATGGCTGCTTTTTGAGTTACAACAGAAGGACCAGAAGTTTGATGTCCTTGAATTGTTGCCATTACTTCTATCACTTTTTTGTTTGCTACAGCCCATCCAATTCTAAAACCAGTCATAGCATACTGTTTGGACACTCCATTAATTACAATTAACTTAGAATTATCAGTAAGATCAGAAGCATAGTCGTAGCAACTAATTGGTTTTTTTCCATCAAATATTAATCTGTGATAGATATCATCCATAATGAGATAGATACCTTTTTTCTCGCAATATTTGACTATGTTAGAAATAAATTCTTCAGAATACATCGCTCCCGTTGGGTTGTTGGGGCTGTTAATAATAATCGCTTTTGTGTAAGAGGATACATTCTGTTCAATATCTTGCATTCTTGGATAGAACGAGCCGTCTTCTGGTTTAACCGCAACCGGAACTGCACCACATAATTTTACCATCTCGGGATAACTTACCCAGTATGGTGTTGGAAAAAGAACTTCATCTTGAGGGTCAAGAATAGCTTGTAGTGCAACCATAATCGCCTGTTTTGCACCGCTGGAAGCAATGACATTTTCCGGTTCCACTTTTCTGTTATAAAATTCTTCTGTGTAACGGATAATTGCCTGTTTCATTGGGATAGTCCCGTCGGCTGGCGTGTATCTAATTTCTCCAGAGTTTAGTAATCCAGAAACATTTGTAATTGCGTCTATCGGAGCTTTGCTTTTAGGCTCTCCTCCGCCTAGATGAATCAATGGCTCACCCTTAGCTCGAAGAATTGAAGCAATCTCATTGATTCTCAGAGTGCCGGATTCTTTTATAGCCCGACCTATTAAACTGATGCTCATCGCTTATATCATCTCCTTAATAAAATTTATAAAAATATCGAGCACTAAATTTACTGAACTATTTACCTGTCTAAAAAGATATTTCCGCAGTTAATGAGTTGTTGTTCGTTGCAACTTTATAATTGTCCCTAGCCCCTTAGCTATACCGTTCCCTATTCCAATAAAATTAGGTAAAATTACATTTGTTGTAAAAAAACCTTTGAACGAGCCGTTCTTGCTATAGTCAACAATTTTAGGTGTTAATGAGCTAGCCCTAAACCGAACTTGTAATTCTTCCTTGGAAGACCTCCCTAAGTCTGTACAGATAAATGATAAATTTTTAACAAGCATTTCGTTTAAATAAACACGCTTTTCATCGAAAAATAGACGGTCATATTGTTTTGATTGCCTTTCATTTAAAGCAACCCATGGTGTGATAAATTTATATTTTTTGTATTGATTTGGTATTATTTCAAAAAGATTAAAATTCTCTGAGATGTTTTGCTCTGCAAAAACATAGGTTGTCCCATCAATTTCAAGCGATTTCATTTTTTGTAAAAAGGATTTAGTTGGTTCAACTCCTTCATTTACAGCAAATATGCAAAGTTGATTGCGCAATATTTTAACCTGAACCCTTGGATAAAGTAAAATCCCTCTATATTCTCCGCTTATAAACGAAACAAATTTCTCATTAGGATATTGTTTCATAATCGCTCCCTTTGCAACAAACGGAGTGGTTTGTAGTGGTGTGTTACAAACTAATTTGACAAAAATAGAATGTGGTTTATCGGTTATTTTTTCCAAATTTAAGGTTTTTTACATAGATATTGATATAGAGTGAAAGTTATGTGCTCATTGAATCTAGAAATTCTCTATTATTTTTGGTTCTTTGCAATTTGTCAAGTAAAAATTCCATAGTTTCAATGTTGTTCATATCGCTTGTGAACTTTCTGAGCAACCAAATTCTTGAAAGATCTTTTTTCCCAAACAATTTTTCTTCTTTCCTTGTTCCTGACCTCGCAATATTAATAGACGGATATAAGCGTCTATCACTTAGTTCCCTGTCGAGAACTAGTTCCATATTTCCTGTTCCTTTAAATTCTTCAAAAATAACATCATCCATTCTGCTTCCTGTATCAACGAGCGCTGTTGCAATTATTGTTAAGCTGCCACCTCCCTCAACATTTCTTGCTGCGCCAAAAAATCTTTTTGGATGATGTAAAGCATTTGCATCAACCCCTCCTGATAGTATTTTACCGCTGTGGGGAATTACAGTATTGTGGGCACGAGCCAATCTTGTTAATGAATCTAGCAGAATAACAACATCTTCCCCCGCTTCTACCGAGCGACGGGCTTTTTCAATTACCATGTTTGATACATTTACATGCCTTTCTGGTGGTTCGTCAAAAGTTGATGCTACAACTTCTGCTTCAACATGGCGAGCCATGTCGGTTACTTCTTCCGGGCGTTCATCTATTAACAAAATAATTAATTTGATTTCTGGATTATTTTCTGAAATAGCATTTGCAATTTTTTGAAGTAAAATTGTTTTTCCTGTTTTCGGCTGGGCAACAATTAGTCCCCTTTGTCCCTTTCCTATTGGCGCTATCAAATCTATTATACGAGTTGAAGTTTCTCGGCTTCTTGTCTCTAGTTTAATTTTATCTTCTGGGAAAAGAGGGGTTAGGTTATCAAAATTTATATTGTTTTTGCTAATTTCAGGAGACAACCCATTAACTGTATTTACTTTCAGTAGCGCAAAAAATCGTTCGTTGTCTTTTGGGGGGCGAACCTGCCCTGAAATTAAGTGGCCAGTTCTTAATCTGAAGCGTTTAATTTGCGAATGTGATACATAAATATCGTCAGGCCCGGGTAAATAGCTGTAGCCAGGAGAACGAAGAAATCCATATCCATCGGGGAGTATTTCTAAGACTCCCTTAGAAAAAATAGCCCCGTTCTTTTTTGCTTCCTGCTCTAGAATAAGTTTTATTAAATGTTGTTTCCTTAAACCAGAGTATTCTATAGCACCTATATTTTTGGCAATTTTTTGTAAATCTTTAACTTTTAAAGATTGTAGTTCATTAATCTCCATTGTGATCCTTAATATTTTCAATTGATTGCATTCTAACCAGGTAAAAAATCGTTAAACAAGCGAAAGCGAGGGTTATCCCTCTAGAAAAATTTATGACAGATTTATGTATTGTCAAAAGAATTTTTAAAATAACTATTAATCGCTTCTCCTAAATAATGTGTTCCTATTATCGCAAGTGTATTATTTTTATCCATATTTTTCATTGTTTGCTGAATAGCTTGTTCTGGGCTGTGGATAATAATTGTGTTGCTCCCATGGGAAAATTTGGACGATAATATTTCAGCATCCATAAAACCGTAATGTTGAGTTTGTGTACATATAATTTTATCAAAACCGTCTTGAATTCTATTAATAATGGCGGATATATCTTTTGTTGCCTGTAGGGCAATTATTAATGTTCTTTTGCTTTTTATTGATTGATTTCTAAGTTCGTCCAAAAATGCTGAAATTCCTTCTTCGTTGTGCCCAACATCAAATATAACCAATGGATTTTCCTGAATAATCTGGAATCGTCCGAACCACTTAACATTTTTTAATCCTTCAGTAATTTGATTTTGAGTAATTCTAAACGAATTTAATTCTTGTGCTGAGCGTTTTGCCAATAATGCATTTAATTGTTGGTGCTCACCTTTTAATCCTATGGAGTAATAGTTGTTTTTGTGTGGTTTTTCTACCCAGATAATTTTAGATCCAACTCGCTGAGCTTCTGATATTAGGACTTTTTCAACTTCTGGTAGTTGTCTGCAAGAAATACACGGAACACCTTGTTTTAGAACTCCAGCTTTTTCAACTGTTATTTTTTCTAAGGTGTCTCCTAGTATTTGCATGTGATCTTTTGATATAGATGTCATAACTGTTAATAATGGATTACAGGCGGTTACGCTATCTAGTCTTCCTCCTAATCCGGTTTCTAGAATTGCTATGTCAACTTTTTCTTTCGCAAAATACCACAATGCCATTACTGTTATAATCTCAAAAAAAGATGCAGATATTTTTTCAAAATCTTTCTTAAAGGTATCTATAAATTCTTCAATTGTTTTATCGCTTATACAGGCATTGTTTATGCGAATTCTTTCATTCATGCTAATAAGGTGTGGAGAAGTAAAAAGCCCAGTTTTATAATTTGCCGATTGGAAAATACTTGAAAGCATCGCTGCTGTTGAGCCTTTGCCGTTTGTCCCAGCAATTTGAATACTCTGAAGTTTGAGTTGTGGATTTCCGCAAACTTCCATTAAAGCAATAGTGCGCTCTAATCCAAGTTTTATTCCGGTGTTTCTAAGAGAAAATAAGTAGTGTTCGTATTTATTCAATTCTAAAATGTATTAGTCAGCACTAAGAATTGTGCTTTCGTATTTATCTTTAAAAATGATTAGTGCTCTATATATGGCTTCTGCAATTTTCTTTCTATAGCTGGATTTACCTAACAGCTTACATTCTTTTTTATTGCTCAAAAAACCAACTTCTATAAGAACATTGGGCATTGAGGCACCAACAAGAACATGAAATCCTGCTTGCTTAACTCCTCGGTTTGGTGATGTTAGAATTTTGTCTAATTCTGTTTGTATGACTTCCGCTAGATGTTCGCTTTCTTTCATAAATGTGCTTTGAGCCATGGTTGCTAAAATAATATTTTCGTCGGTGAAATTTGTATATTCGTGGGTTGCTTCTTCAAGTGTAATTACTGAGTTTTCTCGCTGAGCTACTCCTATTGCATCTTCTGTTTTTCCTGGACGAAGTAAATATGTTTCAAATCCTCTTGCACTTTTATTGCCGCCTGTTGAATTCACATGAATGCTAAGAAATACTTTTCCCCCAGATTCATTTGCAATTTTTGTTCTTTTCCATAGTGGAATAAAAACATCCTCGTCACGAGTATAAATTACTTTTACTCCCATGTTTTTGCGTATCTTTTTACCAAGTTTTTTTGCAATATCTAACGTTATGGTTTTTTCATGGATGCCTGTATATCCGATAGCCCCTGGATCTTTTCCGCCATGTCCAGGATCTATAACAATTGTGTCTAAGAGCCATTTATTTCTCATCTCTTTGATTTTGTTTGCATTTTCTGCCATTGCAATTCTGAGTGTTATAATAATTTCACTTGCGTCTGGTGTTTGAAAAACTTCGTAATCATCTATTTTTGATTTTGTTCTAAATGAAATTTGAGCAGATTCAGATGATTGCATACATCTAATTTGTGAAATTGGGTATTGTAACAGAGAATTTACAATGCCGAGAGAATCAATCTTCCCGCTTGGTATTGTTATGCTCATCCACCCTCCACCCGAGAATGATATTGCAATCGTATTTAAATTAAAACCTTGAGAGGTTCTCAGCCGGATTAAACTCCCGTTAGCTTTTCGTTCAATTTGGACGCTGTGAATATTATAATTAGGAGCAGATATTACAAAATATTCTTCTGATGAATCTACAATACCATCTGGCAAATTTGTAATATTTAGAATCCGTAGTAATGATTTCGCAGGAATGAAAAAGTCGTTACCATCATAAATCACAGGGCGAGATATTTGATGTATATTATCTCCAACCAACACAAATGAACAATATGCAGATAGTAACATTCTATTATCTGGGAAATTCAATTCAAGTTTGTTTTTTTCATCGAAAAATCGTGTTTGGACGGATTGGTTTTGAGCAAATTCCAAAGCTGATATGTAATTTATACCACCAATATCGTGCAAACTAATTCGCTCGACTGGTGGATCTTTTTTCTGCTCAGCAAATAAAGAAACTGATAAAACAGAAAAAAGAAAAATAAGGTTATAAATGAGTTTAATATTCACAAAAAGTAAAATTGAGTTTTATAAATTTACATCCATTTGAATGGCAAATGTAATCAATGGTTCATTTTTCCATTCACAGGAACCCCGAAAACTTACATCTGTTTGAGTGCTCAAACCATATTCACATTTCAAAAAAGATTGCCACCCTTTACCATAGAATGTTTTTATTGGAAATTCGCCACTCAATCCAGGCACATAAGCATATAGTCTAGAATCCCAGCTATCAGTTGAAAACCAACGAATACAGCTAGTAATACGCCATTCCTTTATGAAAAGTTTCGGGAAAGATATTGTAATTAAACGACCCTTTTCTTTTTTTTCTATATTTGGACAATACTCCAATAATTTATATTTGAAAATGAATCCATTATTTTGTGGAATTTTTACAACTGCTTCTGATGTCCTTTTCAATATTGGGGCAAAATATGAGTGTGATACTCCAAATTGTATGTTTTGTTGTTCATTATTTGTTCTCTTTTGTTTATGTCGAATTTCTAGCTTTACTAATTCGTTGATATTGTAACTAATCATTATTCTCTTGTCATATCCGAAATTCTTTGATAAATTTTCTTCACTTCGAATTTCTGAAAATACATCAATTGTTGCGCCAATGATTAATCTTTCTTCTTTATATTGGCAGTAAAACAAAATTCCTTTTTCGTTTTTTCCCTTCTTAAATTCTGTGAAAGGAATGCCTGTAATATTAGACCAATTTGTGGGAAGATGTCTTTTTTGTATCAGCCAGTGAAATTCCTCCGTTTTCGAACTACAGTTGATTATGTATGCTGTAGAATATTTTGAGAATACAACTTCTCCATTAACTTTTATATTTTCAAATTGTTTTGAAAATATTCCTGAATAATAGTTTTGATAAGTCGATTTGTATGATACTGTTTCTTTAGCAAAAATAAAACCAATGTTACAAGTTTGGAGTTCTTTTTTTATATAGTAAGCGTAAATATTGTTTTTAGAATTGTTTGATTCAACAACTCTGTTGCCTTGCGTAATTAGAATTTTATTGTGTAATGTTTTTGTATCAAATTGTAGTGCTATTCCCTCTATGCTAGATTGCGTTTTGGAGTTAAGGTTAGCTTTAAAAACATCGTGGTTTTTACTAATTGGCATTATAGACGAATAGCTTTTGAACTTTCCAAATTCGTTTGAAAATACTAGTCCTTGACCAAATTCTGCTTTTATACTGCCAAGAATTATCGAGTAATTCTTTGTACCTTTACTAAGAAATAACCGAGAAATATCAAATTTGTCGTCAGTTTTATTTTCATCAATTCGTACACCAACAGTAAACATTTTATGTTGAAACAATTGATGAAAATGCCACTCTTTAGATAGTGAATTTGGAACAAATCTGATCCTTGATTTGTAAGGTTGTTGTGAAATATCTGTTAATTCAAATTCTTGAGATGTTTCTGAAACATCTTCAGGATCAAATGGAAAATCCTCTTCCGTTAAACAAAAACAAATCAATAAGATGTATTTGACATATCTATTCATAACTTATGCCAAACCCGGTTGAGGTTCCTAAAACGGAGTGTAAAATAATTCCAAATTTTATATGATATTTATTATATTTTAAATTCAGGTTCCACACCGTTTCGTTTGTGAGTGATTTATACCCAACTCGCACTCCAATAAATGATAACAAATCTATTGTCCAAAATATCTGATGGTCTAAATCAAATAAAACATCTTTTTCTATAATGTAATTAATCCTCTGATTTTTGGGTAGTTCTTTAATTAAAGAAACGGTAAGTGTTTTAGGAATTTCTTCAAAAAGTTTCGCGGTTATGAGGGCTGTCAAATTTGGAATTAGTATTCTTGTCTTTAGATTTTCTGCTATTTTTGTTTTAATTGTCAGTCCAATTGTTGAACAATTAGAGTTGCCATAATTATTTATATGAATGTGATAATTTGATAATATTAGCCCTAATCTTAACTTGTTGTTTATTTTCTTTTCTGTAGAAAATTGCACAATAATTTCTTTATATATTTCATCTCCAGTTGTTTGTGTTTTTAGATGATAGACAATATCCTTGTAGTTAATTTTACAATCGAGCTCTGTAAGTTGTAAATAGTTTAATTGATATGGGTAAATAGTGGACGCGGATACCGTAAATGATGGTTTGTCATCTTCTATAAAAATCATGGATGAGATATTTGCATTCTCGAATGCAGAATATAGAAATTGAAAAGAACATATTATAGTAATGATTAAACGCATAGGAACGATTGAATTTAGATATTGTATTACATTACAAACAAGTAGTTTGATAAAGAACTATCCCTAATGCATCTCTGTCCTGAATTATTTACTACAAGTGATTGTAATCACTCGTTTGTGAAGATTATTTTATTGAATGACTATTGTTAAGTGTTAGTTGATTTTTCTGCAAATTATTAGATTCGCAAACTTGCAACATCATGCTAAAAACACAATAATGTAGGTCTAGTTAATATTTTTGTTAATCGCTATTTCTTGCTTAATAGTTAGCAAATCCTTGGTAGCTGTTCTCCACTAAACATTTCTACAATTCTAGTAGCCCCAATTGAACTTTGTAAAGTTACCATTTTGTCTCGAATTTCAGAAACTTTTCCGATAACTTTCGCATTTTTACTTACCGAAAATGATTTCATAGTTTCTAGCGTTTTATTGGCATCATCTGAAGAAACAAACGCAACAAATCGTCCTTCGTTTGCAACATACATCGGATCAAAACCTAGAATTTCACACGCTCCTTGTACAACTGGATTTACAGGAATTTCTTGTTCTTTGATTGCTATATTGCAACCTGATGAAGTTGCAATTTCTACTAAAGCGCTTGCGAGACCTCCTCGAGTAAGATCTCTTAAGCATCGTACATTTATTTGCTTATCCAACATTTTCATAACAACTTTTGATACATCTGCACAATCGCTTTCAATTGTGGATTCGAACGACAGCCCTTCTCGTTCTGCCATTATTGCGATACCGTGACGGCCGATATCTCCGCTTACAATTACTGCATCTCCTGGTTGAATTTGTGAAGGAGAAATATCCACATCATGTTCTATAATTCCAATTCCTGCGGTATTGATAAAAATGCTATCTCCTTTGCCTTTGTCAACTACTTTCGTGTCGCCAGTTACAAATTGAACACCAGTTTCTTCCGCAGAATTTTTCATTGTTTGAACAATTTCCCAAAGTCTTTCCATTGGTAATCCCTCTTCTAAGATTACTCCTGCGGAAAGATATAATGGTTTTGCTCCACACATCGCTAAGTCATTTACTGTTCCGTTAACAGCTAAATTTCCAATATTTCCTCCCGGGAAAAAGATTGGTTGTACAACATAAGAATCAGTTGTGAACGCTAATTTTGTTCCATTAACATCAAAAACAGCACCATCATGTTGTTGGTTGAGCATTGGATTATCAAATGAATTTATAAACATTTTTCCAATGAGTTGGTGCATTAATTTTCCACCACTTCCGTGAGCTAAAAGTACATTTGGGTACTGCTCAATAGGTAGTGGGCAAGAATAGTTAAAATCTATTTTTTTGTTCATTCTGTCTCCAAGGGTTAACTGGTTTTAATGTTTCTATAACGGTAATATGCAGAGCAAGCACCTTCAGTTGATACCATTGTTGCGCCAAGAGGGTGTTCTGGGGTACAAGATTTCCCAAACGCCGGGCATTCATTTGGTTTGTTAACACCCTGTAAAACAAGTCCAGCTATACATTCCGCGGGTTCTTCTGCTTTGTATTCTTCAACTCCGAATTTAGTTTCTGCATCAAAGTCTGAATACTGTTTAGTTAACCCAAATCCACTTCCTGGTATTTCTCCAATTCCTCTCCATTTTCTTGGTTTTGTATCAAATACTTCTGTCACGATGTTTTGTGCATTGTTATTGCCTTTTGCTGAAACAGATCTACTATATTGATTTACAACTTCGGATTTACCTTCTTCTAATTGTTTTACGCATTGGTAAATTCCTTCAATAATATCAATCGGCTCAAATCCCGTAACAATAAATGGTACTTTATATTTTTCTGCAATAGGAATATATTCCTGATATCCCATCACCGTGCAAACATGGCCAGCGGCCAAAAATCCCTGAACTTTATTAATTGGTGATGACAGGATGACTTCTACAGCCGGTGGAACTAAAACATGTGAAACCAAAACAGAAAAATTTTTAAGTCCCCGTTTTTTTGCTTGATGTACCGCCATAGCATTTCCTGGAGCAGTAGTTTCAAATCCAACCGCAAAGAACACAATTTCTTTGTCTGGATTTTCTTGAGCAATTTGAACCGCACCAAGCGGAGAATAAACTACTCTAACATCACCACCCTCAGCTTTAACTGAGAGTAAATCTTTTTCTGAACCGGGCACCCTCAACATATCGCCAAATGAAGTAAAAATTACATCTGAACGACTGGCAATTGAAATGGCTTTGTCTAATTGTTCGAGTGGGGTTACACAAACTGGGCAACCGGGACCGTGGACTAAATTCACTTTTTTTGGCAACATCTCTTGGATTCCATATTTCATTATGGAGTGAGTTTGACCACCACAAATTTCCATAATATTCCATTCTTTTGTAGTGATTTTGTGGATTTTGTCCAAATATTTCTTTGCTATTTCGGGATTTCTGAATTCGTTTAGATATTTCACAATACTACTTCTCCTCAGATGAAATTTCTTTATTGATTTCTTCCAACATTCTGTCCCATTCTTGAAATGTTTTTCCTGCCTCTTCTTCATTGAGTACACTAATTGCGAAACCAGCATGGACAATACAATATTCTCCGACTTGCGCTTCTGGAGTATATTCCAAACACGCCTTGTTTATAGTTCCAGCATAGTCAATTTTTCCCATTTTTAATCCATTTTCGTCATAAATTTCTATGACTTTCCCAGGAATTGCTAAGCACATATTTCCTCCTTTTTAACCACTAATTTCGGCTCTACCCATCGTTACACGAAAATAGTATTATTTGTTTGTTAAATTTAGTTTTAGCCAATCAATCCAATCAGTCATACCTTCTCCTGTTTTAGCAGAAAGTTCAAATGTTATGACTTTTGGATTTATTTGTTTTGCGTATGATTGTGATTTTTCTATATCAAAATCCACATATGGAAGTAAGTCTGTTTTATTGAAAACCACAATATCGGCAGCGTGAAACATGTGTGGATATTTTAGCGGTTTGTCGTCGCCTTCTGTTACACTAAGGATTACTACTTTAAAGTGCTCGCCCAAATTGAACATTGACGGACAAACCAAATTACCAACATTTTCAATCATTAAAAGAGAATTGGAATCTAATTCTATTTCTTTAATAGCGTGTGAAATTTGATGTGCGTCAAGATGGCATCCTGCTCCTGTGTTGATTTGCAGAGCATTTGCTCCGGCAGAACGAATTCTGTCAGCATCAAGTTCCGTTTGTTGGTCGCCCTCAATAACTGCAACCGAAACGCTATTTTTTAATAAACGAATAGTTTTTTCTAGCAAAGTCGTTTTCCCAGAACCAGGGGAGCTTAACAAATTAACAGTAAATATTTTTTGTTTATTAAAATATTCTCGGTTTTGTTGAGCATATACTTCATTAGAACTCATTACATCTTCGTGTAATTCCAATAATCGTTTATCGTGCTCGTTGTGAGAATGGTTGTCTGGAGTATTGCATCCACAGGTATCACACATCTTCTACCTCTACAGATTTAATTTTTAGTTCATTGCCTTGCACTATTTCCATCCCAGGGGTCTGACATTTAGGACAAACCGTATAAAGTGCTTCCATTGGATATTTCTCATTACATTCTTGGCAAAAGCCGGTGCCATTAATAGTTTCAATTTTTAAAGTAGCATTTTTAACAAGTTTATCTTGTCGTAAACTATCAAAGCAAAATTGCAGAGATTCTGGTAATAGACAAGTTAGTTTACCTACTTGAAGATTGATTTCAGTAATTTGCAGTCTCTCGTCTTGAAACTTTGCTTTCAAACTGTCAATAATACTACTTGCTATGGATAATTCGTGCATTTATATATTAACTTTTACTATACAAATTTACAGGTGTTTAATTATATGAAAAAATTAAAATCGGACTTTTAGGTCAGATTTTATAAAATTTACTAATGGCCTTGATTTGGTGATAGTAATTGTTCTTGTTTGTTTTATTGTTGTTTCACTAATTTTGTACTGTTATTATGAATATTATAGACCAAACTTATCATTAAATATGAGAACAAGGATTTAAGTATGAATGAAATTTTATTAGAAATACGGGAATTCATTAAAAAGGGATATTTCTTAAATGAAGAGAATGTCCGTTTTTCACTTGTTTCTAGAATTCTTCAAGAACTTGGTTGGAATATTTGGAACCCCAAAGAGGTTGCAACGGAATTTAACACTGTTCCAAACGAAGATAAATCAAGAGTGGATGTTGCTTTATTTGATAATTCGCCAACCCCAAGTGTTTTTGTAGAAATTAAAGCAATGGGTAAACTTGATTTTGATTTAGCAAAACACGAAGTTCAGTTAAGGGATTATAATCGGAATAATACTGCACCATTTTCAATTATTACAGATGGACAATTATGGCGGTTCTATTATTCACAAACAGGTGGTGAATTTTCACAAAAATGTTTCAAGATAATTGATTTATTAAAAGACGAACTTGATGATATTGAATTATCTTTTTATGCTTTTTTGTCAAAAGAAGAAATTCGATCTGGGAACGCAAAAAATGAAGCAGAAACATATTTAACACTTTCCCAAAAACAACGATCTATGGAAGATGCTGTTTCTGAAGCACGGCGACAAGTTTTAGAACCACCATTTCCAAGTTTACCTGAAGCAATCATTTCAATTGTAGAAAAAGATGGATATAAAGTTTCTATAGATGAAGCCAGTCGTTTTGTAAAAAAACAGGGTGCAAAAAAGCAAAAGACCGAACTCCCCAAAATTACAATTCAAGTCAAAAAACCAATTAGAAAGGTCAACACACAATCTTCGGGCTATACTGGTAAAAAGGTTTCTGCGTTTAAATTTAATAATCAAACTTATGAAGTGCGGTTTTGGATTGATGTTTTATGTAGAATTAGCCAAATATTGCACCAAACTCACAGGTCTGATTTTACCAAAGTTCTAACATTACATGGAAGAAAGCGACCATATTATACGAAAGATGAATCGTTGTTAAGAGTTCCTCAAATTATTGAAGGGACAGATGTATTTGTTGAAGCAAATTTGAGTTCAAATACTATTGTAAAATTATGTCACGATGTTGTTGCATTATTCGGTTACACAAAAACGGACTTGAAAATGTTTTCAAAGTGATGGGAAGTTGAAATATAACCCTCGCTCCACCCGCCGCCAAGGCGGGGTAGGTGGACAGTTTATTCGTTTAGCGGTGTTTAAATGTCCTTTAATCGTCTAGCTTGAATAATCAAAGGGCAAAATTAGGAGATAGTCAAATGAAATCTAAAATACTTCGAACTATAATCTTGTTAGCAGTTGTTTCTTTAGCTTTTGGACTGGAAAGAGTCGATGTTATTCACCTAAAAAATAGTGATATTATAAAGGGTGTGATTGTTGAAAATGTGCCAAATGACTATGTGAAAATTGAATTAACCTGTGGATCAATCATGTCATATAATTACCGTGATATTATTAAATTTTCCAAAGAAACGGTTAAGCCTCCACAAACACAATCTTTATATACATCAGACTCTCAAAAATTGTTTATGTATAAAAACCTAAAGAAAAGCCCGGCTACTGCCGTAGTTTTGTCCTTTTTGCTACCAAGTACTGGGCACGCTTATGCTGGCAATTGGAGCAGGGGATTAGTGTTTACTGGTCTAAAAATTGGTTCTATAGTTTTTGCTAATACTGTTGGTATTGATGAGCATTATGCTGGCAGGCGTAATGGATACAGGTATTATAGAACAGAACCTAATGTAGGGTTTTATTTCTGTATGGCTGGCCTAGTAGCCCTTTCTGTTTTGGAATTGGTAGATGCTTCAAACGAGGTAAAAAAATATAATCAAAAGTGGTATAATTTTATTTACACTGGAAAACCTAGCCTTGGAATGAAGATTACACCAAACCGAGATGGTGCAAATTTAATGCTTACATGCAATTTTTAAAGCAAGGAGCAATTAGGTATATATAATTTAGAAGCAATTAGTGATTATAAGAAAATTTAGAATTTGGTCTAAATGATTTTGCGTATTGTGAAAGAATGCTGTGTGTTTGGGCGAACGGTGGGGTGGCTGGTTCCTTGGTGAAGTACACCTAACTATTCAATCAATCCCGCCCACGTATCGAGATTATTTCAGCAAGCAGTGTTAATACATCTTATTACCTTACGCTTTAGCTAGCTATGCAAATCGTAATTGCTCTGTTTATTTTGTTTTTGGAGTAAAACAAATATTTCTTTTACTGTTCATATAAATTGCTTTAATATACGAGGCTAAATTTGAATCATAAAATAGGTATGTTATGAAACTTAAAATCAAAAACAGTAATAGAAAAAGAAAAAATAAGCACGGCTTTTTGAAGCGTATGGGCACTAAATCCGGTCGCGCTATCTTGGCAAGAAGACGAGCCAAAGGCAGAAGGGTGTTGTCTGCTTAGTTGAAGCACGCACTCTCTTCTTTGGAATTTAGGAGCATTTATCCCAAAGCAAAATCCCTGATTATCGGGGATTTGTTGTTTCGTTACAGAAAAACAGATTGTCCAAAAATTGGATTTATTGTTTCTCGTAAATATGGGAACGCTTATCACAGAGCCCTCTTTAAGAGACGGTGTCGCTCTTTGTTTGAAAAATATAGAAGTTTAGGTTCTTGCTGGACAATAATCCTAAGGCCTAATAAAACTAAAATTACATTTAGTGATGTTGAGAATAGCTTTAAAGTTTTTTATGAGAATCTTAAATAAACTAATAGTTAACATAATTATATTTATTGTTAAAATTTATCAGCATACAATAAGTGTTGTTTTACAGCCATCTTGCAGGTTCTCACCCTCTTGCTCTCAATATATGATAGATTCTGTGAAAATGCACGGTCCGTTTCGTGGTTTTTTTGGCGGAGTTAAAAGGATTCTCCGCTGTCATCCTTTTTCAAAATCAAGTGGTTGGGATCCAGTTAAATAATATGAATACAGTTCAAAGAAATCTTCTAGCTATCGTTTTGTCAGCACTCGTAATGGTTGTGTATTTTATGTGGTTTGCTCCGCCTGTTGCTCCTCCGCAACCGGTAGCTGAAGAAACCGTAGAGATCAAGAAACCACCGATTATTAAAGAACAGGTGTTTGAAGAGCGGGTGGTCAAAACACCTGTTTCGGAAGAGGGCGAAGAAAAGCTTATTACTATCTATACTGATTTATTTGTTGCTGAAATTTCAAATGTTTCTGGTGGTTCTTTTACAAAATTTAGTCTTAATAATTTTTCTGGTTCTTATAATGCCTACGGAGATTTTGTAGATACAATAAATGTGTCTTTGTTAAATGTACAAGAAAATGAGTGCCGGCCCTGTTTATCAATGTTTGATAAAGACACTAAAGAATATGAAAACTTTTCTGGTGTTTTTGATGTTACTTATGATGATGGTTCTGAAATTCATTTATCTGGTGATGAAGAAACAACTTTTATTTTCTCGTATAGAAACGACTCTGGCATATCAATTGAAAAACGATTGACAATCTATGGTAATTCGTATTCTTCTGATCATTTATATCTATTAAACGGATTTGAAAACACCTATCGAAAAACATTCGAATTGATTTGGTCTGGTGGCCTTTCTCCAACAGAGCGTATGGAAAATGAAGACATCCAAAACGGTGCCGCTACAATAAGCCAAGCTGAAGAGATAGAAAAAATTTCCCTTTCAAAAGATGAACACCTGAAAAGAGAGGTGTATCAAGGCAACACTGAATGGGTTGCTATAAAAAATAAGTATTTTATTGCTGCTATTTTGCCATCAGAATCTGGTGATTATGCAACTATGTCCGCCGATAATGTACATTTTGGAGATCGCGAAGCAACTCCTATTTATACTGCGTCTGTTGGATATGGGGTTGGTGTAAACGAAATTGCTTCTCAGATTTACTTGGGTCCACAACAAATTGATAAACTAAGGGCAACAGGAACAACAATAGAAGATGCTATGAATTGGGGTTTTTCGTTTATTCGTCCAATAAGTAAGTTGGTTCTTAAATTGTTGACATTTCTACACAACCCTTTTAATGCTATAGTTATTAATTATGGCGTTGTCTTGATTGTGTTCGCTCTTTTAATACGCATTGTTACCGGTCCTTTAATGAAGAAAAGCGCAAGGTCAACTCAGAAAATGCAATTAATTCAGCCACAAGTTAAGGCCGTTCAAAAAAAGCTAAAAAGCAATCCTCAAAAAATGAACCAAGAAGTAATGGCTTTATATAAGAAACACGGAGTGAACCCGCTAGGTGGTTGTTTGCCAATGCTGGTTCAAATGCCGTTGTTGTTTGCTTTGTTTGTAGTTTTTAGAAACACAATTGAGTTTCGTGGTGAGCCGTTCATTTTTTGGATAACAGATTTATCCAGTCCTGATGCAATATTTTCACTTCCTTTTAATATTCCTATTTATGGAAGCCATGTTGCCATTTTACCAATAATTATGGGAACGACCATGTTTCTTCAACAAAAAATATCGTCTGCCTCTATGGACAAATCTCAAAAACCAATGATGTATATGATGACAGGGTTTTTCTTTCTTTTGTTCAACTCTTTCCCTTCGGGTTTGAATTTGTATTATGCTGTTTCAAATGTCCTGAATATTTTACAACAACGCTCTGTTAAGGCTCAGCTCTCCAAAGAATAATTGTCTATGTCTTCGTATCGTAATGATACTATCACCGCACTTGCTACTCCACCAGGAGAAGGAGCTATTGCTGTCATTCGATTGTCTGGAAAGAGTTTGAAAACACTGCTTTCTGATTTGACAAACGGGAAGAAGTTAGTTCCTAGATATGCCACTTATACACCTGTTTATTCACATTCCTCTGGTGATATTTTAGATAATTGTTTAATAACATATTTTATGGCTCCTAATAGCTATACAGGAGAAGATGTTGCTGAAATATCCTGCCACGGTGGGGATGTTGTTTCTAAACTAATCCTCAACGATTTGTATTCTAGAGGAGCGCGTCAAGCAACGCCAGGGGAATTTACATTTCGAGCATTTATGAACGGCAAAATGGATTTAGTCCAAGCTGAAGCGGTTTCTGCTTTAATATCTTCTAAAACAGAACTTGGGGTTTCTGCTAATTTAACAAATTTATCTGGGCTACTGTCTGATAATATTTCGAGCTTAAAACAACAAGCACTAGATCTTCTTTCACTTGTAGAGCATGAAATGGACTTTTCAGAAGAAGAAATTACAATTACATCAAAAGGTCGTATTTTAGAAACATTGAACATTGTATCAGATAATTTGAAATCATCCCTTAAAACAGCAGTTTTGGGCAAAGTTATATCGGGTGGCGTTCGCGTTGTTTTGTTTGGTCTGCCAAACACTGGTAAGTCTAATCTTTTCAACAACATACTTGGCCATGAAAGAGCAATTGTTTCTTCGGTTCCAGGAACAACTCGCGATACTATAGAAGCTTGGTTTAATTTAGATGGTTTCCCTGTTTGCCTAATAGATACAGCTGGTGTTTGGGAAACAGAAGATTATTTGGAGTCGTTAGGAATTAAAAAGACAATATCTGAGATTGATCTTGCTGATATTGTATTGTTTGTTGATGACAAAGATCCTGTTGATGTGTTTGATAGGCTTCATATTAAGATTAATCCTGAAAAAGTAATTTTTGTTAAAACAAAAGAAGACCTACACCCTACAAAATTGCCCTCAAACAAAATATCTTATACCTCCTCTAAAAAAGACATTGGGTTTAATAAGTTATTAACAAGTATATCCACAGCACTAAGCGATTCTTTTGTAAATAATTCAGAGAACAATCCAATCCTAACAACTAGCCGACAACGCATTTCTATAGAGAAAGCTGACGATCTATTATCTGGTGTAATTGATTTGGTTAGCAACAACTTTTCAATAGATATTGTTGCTTCTTCGCTTCGTTCTTTTGTGTTGATATTAGAAGAAATTATTGGCGAGGTTTCTTCTAAGGATATTATAGAAAATATTTTTAAATCTTTTTGTGTTGGAAAATGAGTAACAGTTTACCAATTGTTGTTGTGGGTGGCGGCCATGCTGGAGTAGAGGCATCACTGTCTATTGCAAGGATGGGCAAGAAAGTCCTTTTAGTAACACAAAATATTGAATCAATTGCGCGAGCTTCTTGCAATCCTGCTATTGGCGGTCTGGCAAAAGGGCATTTAGTAAAAGAAATTGATGCTCTTGGTGGTGAAATGGGGGTTGCGGCCGATGTTTCCGGAATTCAATTTAAAATGCTAAACAAGTCAAAAGGGCGCGCTGTATGGAGCCCTCGTGCACAAATTGATAAAATTCTTTATTCAAACTCTATCAAAAAATCAATTAGACAACAGAAATACATTAGTGTTGTCGAGGACGAGATTGTTGATTTCTCTGTTGACAACTATAGAATATCCTCTGTTTTGCTAAAAAGTGGTGAGAAAGTTCACTGTTCTGCCTTAATTATTACAACTGGTACATTTTTGAATGGAATTGTTCATATTGGTAATAATTCCTTTCCAGCTGGTCGTTTTGGCGAAAGACCATCTACTGGGTTGTCGTCAACTTTTGACAGTTTTGGGTTTAAAATTGGTCGTTTAAAAACAGGAACCCCTCCCAGATTGTTAATGGATTCTGTTAATCTAGATTTATGCAAACCAGCTCTTGGTGACGATACACCTGTGCCTTTTTCTTTTAGAACAGATAAACATTTCAACCCTCCGCAGGTGATGTGCCATCTCGTCGACACAAACCAAAATGTCCACAGCGTTATCAACAACTCGATTCACAAATCAGCTTTGTTCTCTGGCCAAATCAAGGGGATTGGTCCACGCTATTGTCCGAGCATTGAAGATAAGCTGGTTCGGTTTGCTGACAGAAACAGTCACCAACTTTTCTTAGAACCGGAGTGGCTGGGCTCCAATCAAATATATGTCAATGGCTTTTCGACAAGCCTTCCTGAAGATGTTCAACTCGAAGCATTAAGGGAAATCCCTGCGCTTCAGAGCGTCGAGCTGATTCGTCCAGGATACGCAATAGAGTATGATTACTTTTTTCCTTCTCAGCTTCGAGCAACACTAGAAACCAAGAATATAAGGGGTTTGTTTTTTGCTGGTCAAATTAATGGCACTTCTGGATACGAAGAGGCGGCGGCTCAAGGGTTAATTGCTGGGATAAATGCTGTGCTACTGGTTCAAGAGCGTGAGCCTTTTGTTCTCAAAAGATCTGAGGCATATATTGGGGTGCTAATAGATGACTTAATTACTAAAACTATTGACGAACCTTATAGAATGTTTACCTCTAGGGCAGAATATCGTTTGTCGCTGAGGCCCGACACAGCAACTAGGCGCCTGTCTCTATTTGGGCATAGGTTTGGTCTTTTATCAGATAAACAAATGTCAAGTGTTGGCTCGTTTCTAAACGAGGTTGAAAAAATAAAATCTTTTTTATCTACAACAAAACTTGTGGTTGATGAAGAAAAAATTCGATTAGATAATTATCTATTAAACCCCAACAATAGTATTCAATCTCTTTTGTCTGTTGCACCTGTTCTTAATGAGTTTTCAGCAAATTCTATCTTCACTGCAGAAACCGACATTAAATATAAAGGGTATGTTGACCAAGAGAGAAGGCGGTCTGAACAATTACAAAACATTGAGGGGGTTCTTATCCCTGAAGGCTTCGATTTTTCGTTGGTCAAAAATCTCTCTAATGAGTCTCGTGAAAAACTAATCAAAGTGTGTCCCGAAACGCTAGGGCAGGCATCAAGAATTGCCGGAGTTACACCGTCTGACATTGCTATGTTGTCTATCATGTTGAAGGCATAATTGTTTCCCGTGAAACAATTTAGTCTATTAGAAAACGCACAGTTAGTTACTCTTTTAAAGGAGTGTTCACTTGGCGAGTTGGGGCTGAACATCTCCGGCTTTCATTTGGGTGCTTTGCCTTTGGTTTTAGATTTAGTTTCTAAGCCTGTTGTTGTTATTGCAGAAACCGATTTATTGGGTATGGTAAACGATCACCTTGGTTTGTCTTGGAATAATAACTTCGGCTTGTTTTTCCCAGATTCCAAAGAAAACGATAGGTTGTCGTTAGATGGTTTCCATGATGATAATATAAAAATTCTAAACTCTTCTTTGTCTTTGTTTCGTGCGTTTCCTGAGAAGGTTCGTTGTTTGTTGACGAGCACTGCGGTGTTCCACAAGAAGTTGCTTTCTCATCCTTCTGTTGAACCTCTTGTTGTTGATAACTCTTTAGTGTTTGAAAACATGTGTTCATGGCTCCATGGCGCAGGATACGAAAGGACTTCTGTTGTGGTTTCTGAAAACACTTATACCACAAGGGGTGGGATTGTTGATGTTTTCCCTTGCGGTAACGGGCGCCCTGTAAGGGTAAATTTTTTGGAAGATCAAGTGTCGCTATATTTTTTTGATGTTGACTCTCAGTTAACCGGTCCTTCGGCTCCCACTTTTTCTATCGCTGCAATCAATAAAGAAACTGGATTGTTCTCTTTGGCCGAAAAAACAGGTGATGATTTTTTGTTTGTTCAAATTGTAGATGAAAATAGTATTTTTATTGGTTCACAAGATTGCCAAAATGCCAGTTTTATTTTTGATTACGGGGTTATAGATCATCGAGAGTTTGTTTCTTTATATAAGACAAAACCTAACCTTTCTTATGTTGAATCTTCTTTGTTTTCTGTTGGTTTCGTTGATTCTTCGCAAAACTATATTGTGCCAGATTGGTTTGTTGGAAGGAAGGTTTTTGACAAAAAAAACCCTGTTCCTAAAAAGAACTTTTTTGATTTGTCTATTATTGAAACCGGTGATTATGTTGTACACCAACACCACGGAATAGGCAAATATCTTGGAGTCTCTTTTTGTGAAAACAATGGGGTTAAACAAGAGTTCGTTGAAATAGAATATGAGGAGTTTTCAAAAGTATCGGTTTCTATTGATCGTTTAGATTTATTGTCTTTTTATGCATCAGCACACGAATCTGGAATTTGTCTTGATTCTTTGGCGCGCCCGGGGAATTGGAGAAAAAGACGCGCTCAAGCAAAGGGGTCTGCTGAAGATTTTGTTGAGGAAATTGTAATGTCTTATGCTGCCAGGGAGTCAACTACAAAAGAACCTGTAGTTGGTGACCCTGAGCTTGAGAGTCTGTTTATTGGAGACTTCCCCTTTCAAGATACAGAGGATCAAGAAACAGCTTGGAACGAAATTTCTAAGGATTTGTCTAGCTCGTCTCCCATGAATCGTTTGCTGTGTGGAGATGTCGGTTTCGGGAAAACCGAAATGGCTATTCGCTCTGCTTTTAGGGTTGTTTGTTCTGGAAAACAGGTTCTTGTTCTTGCACCAACTACTGTTTTGGCTAGCCAGCTTTTTGCTTCTTTCAGTTCTCGCCTTAATGATTTTTCTGTTAACGTTGGCATGGTCTCTCGTTTTAAAACCGTGTCTAAACGAAAAGAAGTTTTACAAAATTATTCTAACGGAAAAGTGGATGTTCTGATTGGCACACACTCTATCTTGTTTGGCGACATCTCTTTTAATAACACCGGTTTATTGATTGTTGATGAAGAACATCGTTTTGGCGTGAAACAAAAAGAAAAAATCCCATCATTAATACCTTCTGCTGATTTTTTAACAATGTCAGCAACCCCGATTCCTCGCACTTTGCACATGGCTGTTTCTGGGATAAGAAGCATTTCTGCTCTGTCTACCCCTCCGCTCGCAAGAAAACCAATTTCCACTTCAGTTGCTTATTCCGACAAAAAACTTATTTACAAGGCAATCGAATATGAAACAAATCGAGGGGGGCAGGTGTTTTTTGTCAACAACAACATCGCATCTATAGATTTTGATGTTGACAGAATTCAAACAATGTTTCCGTTGCTGTCTGTTGCCAAAGCTCATGGCCAAATGTGTTCAAAATTACTAGAAAGAACCATGGCTAGTTTTTTAAGTGGGGAAATTGATGTGCTAGTATGTTCGTCGATTATTGAAACCGGACTTGATATCCCGAATGCTAATACAATTATTGTAAGCCGGGCTCATTTGCTTGGCTTGTCTCAGCTTTATCAAATTCGAGGAAGGGTTGGAAGAAGTAATCGGCAAGCATTTGCGTACCTTCTTGTCCCTCCTGCAATAAAGCTTAGTAAAAAGGCATTTAAACGGCTAAAAACAATTGAGCAAAATGCCGCGCTTGGGTCAGGTTACAGCGTTTCTATGATGGATCTAGAAATACGCGGGGCTGGTTCTTTGTTTGGTTACAAGCAAAGCGGTGGTGCTGGCAGGGTTGGGATTGAACTCTATTCTCGTTTTGTTAAGGAGGCGCTTATAAAAAACTTTCCTCAATCTCAAGACAATAAAGAGAGGGCTATTCCTGTTGAAGATGTAAGTGTTTCTCTGTTTTTAGAAAATATTATTCCAGACGATTATGTCTCAAACGAAACTGTCAGACTGTCGTTTTACAGGAAAATTGCTGTGGCAGGAAATAGTAAAGAACTAGACAAAATTGAGTATGAACTCGAAAACAGGTTTGGTGCTGTTCCTTCTTCAGTAAAAAATCTTCTATTCTCTGCTCTTGTAAAAATTGGTTTCAGCAAGGCTGGGGTTTCTGGTGTTGCTGTAAAAAACACCAACTTGCATGTTATTTTTGAGGAAGACAAGGTTTTGTTTGATATGGTTGATTTTGTAAAGCTCGTTGGGGATGAGCCTGTCAAGCTATATCAAAAACACTGGTTTAAAAGAACGGGCAGTAAAAGTATTGAGCTCATTATTGGTAATGTAAATAGAAAAGATATTTCTACTATAATGTCTAACATCTTGAATAAATTATCTATCTTAAAATTGAACAAATAATTGAGGAAATAACATGAATTTATCTTTTAGTATCGTGTTTGCGTTTTTGGTTTCTTTTAGCCTCGCAAATGATGTTGTTGTTAGTGTGAGCGGTGAAAAGTTTTTTGAATCTGATTTTTATTTAGATTTCCAAAAATCTACTTGGGATAGTGCTGATAGTTTAAAAAAAACACAGATGGTTGACGAGTTTCTCTCACAAAAAGTATTTTCTTTAGAGGCAGCCAGTGTTGGTCTTAGCAACAACCCTAAAGTTCGCCGTGACGCTATAAATAAAAAAAACAAACTAATTATTGATGAAGCTTATGATGTTGTTGCTGTTGCGCCCTTAATTCCCGAAAACTTGCTCGTTTCTGCAAAACAACACTTAAAAAAAGAGCGTTTAGTGAAGCATATTCTTTTGGGGTTTTCTGGATGCAAGCTTCCTGGGGATTTTTCTTTGACAAAGGAGGACGCTCTTGAAAAAGCTGTTGAAATAAAAAATTTGTTTTTGAGCGGTGTTGATTTTGACCTGCTAGTAGAGGAGCATTCTGATGACCCTGGTGCAAAAAGTGGCGGTGGTGCCTTGGGTTGGTTTCGTTGGGGGCAATTTGAAGAGCCCTTCCAAAGTGCTGTGTTTAATTCTGAAGTTCATAAATTGTCTGACCCCGTTTTAACAAAATATGGGTATCATCTCGTTTTTGTTGATGGCGAAAGACCTTCTGTCTTCTCTGTTTTAGATTCTATCTATTATGGCAGAGCTTCATATATCAATTGTAAAAAGTTTGTTTCAGAAGATATTCCATCTGCAATAAACCAGTATGAAACATCTGTTCTTAAAGATAATCATGTGGTTTTTAATGATGGGGTGGTTTTCTCTGTTTTTGATGAGTTAAAATCTAATAGTAACCATGTCTCGGGAAGAACGCAATTATCCTCGGGTCTAAACAATGTTGTAGGTTCTCCTGTTATTTGCTCTATTAACGGAAAGGGCTATGGTCCAAAATGGTTTGCCGATTGGCTGATTCGGTTTTCATATGCTCAGCGGCCTAACATTTCTTCTGTTGAAGAACTACAGGGTTTGTTTAAAACTATTATTCTCCAGCGTCTTATTTTAGACAACGGTCTTGATTTGGGGCTGTTTGAAGATCCTTTTGTCCAGAGCGAATATAATAAATATGTTGACAAGGCGCTTCAGGTTTCGTTTGTTGAACATATAGAATCCTCCGTGAATACACCTGACAGTTCTGATGTTGTGTCTTATTATGATAAAAATAAAGGCGATAAATATTACAAGGGTGACGAGGTAGTAATACGAGAAATAAAGGTAGAAACACAGTCTGTTGCGGATAGCTTATATGGTTTGCTTGAGCTTGGGGGTAGTTTTGATGTGCTCGCTAAAAATAATAGCTTGACAAACCCAGAAAACGGCGGTATTGTTGGGCCGTTTCCAAAGGGGCGCTACAACAAGGTTGGAAGGAAGGCTTTCGAGCTGGGTTTGTTTGAATTCTGTAAGCCTTTCAAAAATTTAAACAGAACATGGTCAATTGTTATGCCCATTGAGCTGTTGAAAGATCGTTATGTTCCTCTTGCTTCTGTATATGAAAACATTAGCGCCAAGCTTCGTGATATTAAAAAAGAGCAAGATATTAATGATGCGTTTATGAGTCTAAAGAAAAGGTACGGTGTAACTATTAATAATTCAATTTTTGAGGAAGGAGAATAAGGTGGTTTTGCGTTCTTTTGGGGTGTTCTTTTTAGTTTCTTTTCTTTTCTTGCAAGAAAATGTTGATAGGGTTTTGGCGGTCGTCGGAGAAAACTCAATATTAAAAAGCGATGTAATACAAAGCGCTCAACAGCTTGCAAGACAGTCTGGAGTTGGTGTTGATCCTAGCTCTGAGCAGTATAGCTTTCTAACAGAGCAGGCTTTGGAGTTTTTAATTAATCAGAATGTTGTTTTTGAAATAGCAGAAAAAGATACTCTTGTTGTTGTTTCTGGGGAAGAGGTTTCTTCAGCGCTTGATCGGTATGTTGGTGGTTTGGTTGCTGAGATTGGTTCTGAAGAGTTGCTTGAAGGAGCAATTGGCAAGTCTATTCGTCAGTTCAAAAACGAATCTCGCGATGATGTATATAAAAATCTCTTGTTTGAAAAATATCAGCAAAAATTCATGCAACAGATAGGCATTACACGCCCAGAGGTTGCCACATTTTATAATGAATACCAAGACTCTTTACCTCCCAGCCCAGCAACAGTAAATTATAGTTTAATAGAAATTCCTATTTTGCCGGGGGTTGCGGCAAAACAAAACTCGCTTAATTTTCTCTTGGCAATTATAGATTCTTTGCAGTCCGGTGTTGATTTTTCAATTCTTGCGAATAAATATTCTGACGATCCTGGCTCTGCTTCTGTTGGGGGAGAGCTTGGCTATATACGGCGTGGGTTGTTGGTTAAAGAGTTTGAAGAGGTTGCGTTTGAACTGGGCAAAGATGAAATAAGCTCTCCTTTTGAGTCGCCTTTTGGTTATCATGTTGTTCAGTTGATGGATCGACAGGGTGAAAAAATTAGCGTAAGGCATATATTAAGAACTATTACCCCGACTGAAAACGACAAAAATGTTGCCCTTGATGAAATTCGCTCAGTCTATAATTATGTAAAAGAACATTCGTCTTCTTTTGATTCTCTTGCAATCCATTATTCAAACATGCATAAAAATTTGTCGGGGATTTATGACAGGGTGGTTGATTCTCATATTCCAAAATATATCTTAGATAATATTGAATATTTGTCGGATTCTTCTGTGTCCTACCCCTTTGAGTCTGATAGGGGGAGTTTTATGTTGGCTTTTATTTATGGTCGTTCAGAAAGCACTATGCCATCTTTAGAAAATTCTTGGAGTTATATAGAAAATTTAGCATTGCAACACAAGGCTCAAAAATTGTTTTCTGAAAAAATTAGTGAATTAAAAATGGGGATTTATATTAAAGTTTTTCAGTAATGTAAAGTTAGATGGTGTTTTTTTTGCCTTATTAAGGTGGCGGATGGTTTTATCCACATAAACAAGAGGTTTAAGTCATTTGCTTGTTTAGTTGTGTTTTAAAGGTCTTTTTATTGTTGTGAATTAATTATCAACGCTATTCTACTTACAAAATAAAAATAACTTATATCTATAAAACTATGTTATATTATTTAGTATCTAAATTCACATCTTTTTCGTAATTTACATAGCTGTTATTTTGCATAAAAAGGACAAATTTTTACAAATAGAACTTAAAATTTAAGGACATTAATAATGAAATTTTCGATAGAAAAATCGGCGCTTCAAAACTTACTCCAAAAATCTAACAAAGTAATTCCTTCAAGGTTAACTCTTCCAATTTTGAGCTGTGCTTTATTTGAAACAAAGAAAGACTCCCTAACCGTAAGAACAACAGACCTTGAGATAGCGCTGATTCAAAATCTAAGTATTGAAAAATCAACAGACGGAAAAATCGCAATTCCTATAAAATCTATTTTAGAAATAACTAACGAAATGCCCGATGGAACCTTGGAATTTGACATTAGCGATATAGGAAAAGTAAAAATTATTAGCGAATATGGTCAATACACTATAATGGGCAAACCTCCAGAAGAGTTTCCTAGCATTCCAGCAGTTGAAAAACCAAAAGAAACAACACTACAAGCAGAAGAACTTTCGGATATCATAGACAATACATATTATGCTGTGAGCAGAGACGAAATGAAACCAGCGCTTCAAGGAGTTTTGTTTCAGATAGAAGACAACTCGATAGGAGCAGTAGCAACAGATGGGCACCGTTTAGTTAAAATTCAAAAGAACAATGCCAAAATCAAAGGACAAACAGGGTCTGTAATTATTCCTGCAAAATTTCTTTCACTTATCCGTCCACAGCTAGATAAAGAAAAAGAAGTAACCCTTATTGTTGGAGAAAATAATATTCAAGTTTCTTTAAACGGAACAACCATTTCTTCAAGAATTATAAAAGAACGCTTTCCTGATTATGAAAGTGTAATTCCAAAAGAGAACAACAAAAAAATAGTTGTAAACAAAGAAGAGTTACTACACTCGGTAAAAAGAGTATCGATTTTTTCTAACCGCTCTACAAAGCAGATAACCTTAAATGTGGAAAAAAATACCATCCTTATTACTACAGAAGATCCTGAAAACATAACAACAGGAAACGAAACAATACCATGTACTTATGAAGAAGAAAAAATTAGCATCGGATATAATGCTCAATATTTGAAGGAAGTATTAAACCATCAAAAAAGTGAAGAATTACAAATAAAACTGAAATCATCAGTAACAGCAGGAATAATTCTACCCATAGAAAACAAAAAAGACGAAGAGTTAATTACTTTATTGATGCCCATCAGACTGGGCGATTAATCCACCAATAATGCAAATAGTTAGAATTAGCTTGTCAAATATGAGAATTTTTGACAAGCTTGACTGTGATTTTACGAAAAATGTCAATCTTATTTTTGGGGAAAATGGAAAAGGAAAAACAACAATTTTAGAAGCTATACACATGTTGTCATTGTCGAAGAGCTTTCGACCTGGTGCGAAGCAAAATGTAATAAAGCAAGGCAAAAACAGTTTTTCCTTAGCTTCTGAAATTACTACAAGCAATAACCAGAAAACTAAAATCACCTATAATATTTTCAAAGGGCAAAAGAGAATTAAAATAAACGACAAACAGATAGAACGAATTTCCGACCTAGTTGGTGTTTTCCCTGTTGTAATAATGTCCCCAGAAGATGCTGACATTATTTCAGGACACCCGCAAGCACGAAGGAACTACATCAACAAACTTTTTTCGGTTATAGATAAAAATTATTTATATATTTTACAGCAATATACAAAAGCTTTAAGACAAAAAAGAGAAACACTTTTTTATAATGATGAAAAACAACTTGAAGCATGGAACCATCAAATGGCAATATATGGTACAAAAATATGGGAAAAGAGAAATCAATACACTCTTCTTTTACAAAAAAAATTTAATAGCGTATGGGAAGAGTTAGAACCAAAGACACATGCAGAAATTCAATTTATAAGCTCATCAACCAAAAGCGAAGAAGAATTTATTGGAATGCTAAAAAAAATGAGCAAAAAGGAAAAAGAAGTCAAAAGAGCATTGTTTGGCCCCCACACTGACAAGCTAAAGTTTATCTACAAAAACAAGTCGCTAAAAGATTTTGGCTCCCATGGAGAAAAGAAAATACTTCTTTCTGCTCTAAAACTAGCAGAAGCAAAACTAATAAAAGAGAAAACAACCATCACACCAGTCGTGTTAATGGACGACCTGTTCGCAAAGCTAGACAAAAGAAGAAGTATTGCAATATTAAAAATGGCATCAAAACACAATCAAGTTTTTATTACAACAACCGATAGCCAAGCAGGAAAATTAATTGCGTCGGAAAGCAACAAGGTAACATATTTTCACCTAGACAAGGATTTAAGATGTTACGAAGCATAAAAGAGCTTGTAGGCGAGTTTATACAGCAAAACAACCTTGCCACCGAACTGGAAACGAAAGCGATAGAGGATATTTGGAAACAAGAAACAGGTGTTACTATTACAAAAAACACCAAAATAACATACTATAAAAATGGAGTAATAACTGTAAAAACAAAAACTCCAGTTTGGAGAAATGAACTTTCCCTCCAAAAACAAGAAATAATAGACAAAATTAATGGAAAATTAAACAAAAACAAAGTAAAGGATATACGGTTTATATGAGCAACACTCAAAAAACAGACTACGGCGCAGATAAAATTACAGTATTAAAGGGATTAGAAGCTGTTCGTAAACGACCCGCGATGTATATTGGAGATGTTGGAAAAAGAGGACTTCACCATCTTGTGTGGGAAGTTGTAGACAACAGCATAGACGAAGCATTAGCCGGGCACTGCCAAAACATAAAAGTATCTATTTTGCCCGACGGCGGAATATCTGTAGAAGACGACGGCAGAGGAATACCTGTTGATATTCACAAAGAAGAAAAAAGACCAGCACTAGAAGTAGTAATGACAGTTCTCCATGCTGGAGGTAAGTTTGATAAAGGATCTTACAAGGTTTCTGGCGGGCTACACGGAGTAGGGGTGTCTGTTGTAAACGCACTTTCTTCCAAGTGTATAGTAGAGGTTAGTCGAAACAACAAGATTCATAAACAAACTTATGAGCTTGGCATAGCAAAAGGAGATCTTAAAGTTACAGGAAAAACTAAAACAACCGGAACCAAAACAACATTTTATCCTGACTTTAACATCTTTGAAAAACACAGTTATGAATTCGACACAATAGATGAACGACTAAGAGAGCTAGCATACCTAAACTCAGGATTAACAATAGAGCTTAGCGATTTAAGAACAGCCGAAACCGCAAAAACAAAACATTCTTACAAAAGTGGCCTTTCGGGGTTTGTTAAACATCTCGATATCGGCCACACGGCGATAATTGAAAAACCTATCCATGTCAAAAAAGAAAAAGACGAAGTACCTGTTGAGATAGCGCTAAGATACAACGATTCTTTTAATGAAAATGTAATATCGTTTGTGAACAACATAAATACAATTGAAGGCGGAACACACCTTGTTGGCTTTAGGTCCGCCCTTACAAGGTCGCTTAATCAATATGCGACCAAAAATAACATTTTTAAACCCGTCAAGGGCAAAACATTTTCGTTAAGTGGAAACGATGTTAGAGAAGGCCTTGTAGCCGTTCTCTCGGTAAAGGTTCAAGAACCTCAATTTGAAGGCCAAACCAAGACAAAGCTTGGTAACGGAGATGTAAAAGGAATTTGTGACTCAATTATAATGGAAGGCCTGACAGACTATTTTGAACAAAACCCGGCCATAGCAAAGAGAATAATTCACAAAGCGGAAACAGCTGCTAGAGCTCGGGCTGCGGCCAGAAAAGCAAGAGAGCTAGTAAGAAGAAAAAACATACTAGACGGAATGTCTGCTCTTCCTGGCAAGCTTGCAGATTGTTCTGAAAAATCTCCAGAGTTGTGCGAGCTTTTCCTTGTTGAGGGAGATTCTGCAGGGGGCTCGGCTAAGCAAGGCAGAAATCGTCGGTTTCAAGCTATTTTACCACTAAGAGGAAAAGTAATCAATGCAGAAAAAGCAAGAATCGATAAACTTCTTAACAACAATGAAATCCAAACAATAATAACTGCTCTCGGAGCAGGCTTTAATGATGAAACTACTGACGAAACAAGCGAAGGCGATTTCAATATTGATAAACTAAGATACCACAAAATAGTAATAATGACAGATGCCGATGTCGACGGAAGCCATATTAGAACATTGTTACTAACATTTCTATATAGGAAAATGCCTCAACTATTTTTCAATGGGCATATTTATATAGCCCAGCCACCTCTGTATAAATTATCGATTGGGAAAAAATTCCAATATGCTTACACAGAAGAACAAAAAGAAGTGTTTATTACGCGACTTAAAAAAGATAATCCGAACAAAAAAATAGACATTCAGCGTTATAAAGGTTTGGGAGAGATGAATCCAGAACAGCTATGGAAAACAACAATGGATCCAGAACGCAGAACACTGTTAAAAGTTTCGGTGGATGACACCTACGAAGCGAACTCAATTTTTACGAGACTAATGGGTGAAGATGTAGAAGAACGCCGAAAATTTATAGAAAAAAATGCAAAATTTGTAGTAAACCTAGATATATAAAAATTAAAAGGAATTGAAATGGTAGATATCGTTGGAGGAATAACACAAGATCGCGACATAGTCGAAGAAATGCACGAGTCTTATCTTAATTACTCAATGTCTGTAATAGTCAGTAGGGCTCTTCCAGATGTTCGAGATGGACTCAAGCCTGTTCACCGAAGAGTTTTGTACGGAACATCAGAACTTGGAGCTAACTGGAACAGAAAACACAAAAAATGTGCAAGAATTGTCGGTGAAGTTTTAGGTAAATACCACCCACACGGAGACTCTTCTGTTTACGACGCCCTTGCAAGAATGGCACAGCCGTGGTCTTTACGCTATCCGTTAATGGATGGGCAGGGGAACTTCGGATCAATTGATGGAGACAAGGCGGCAGCGATGCGTTACACAGAAGCCCGGATGGCCAAGGTGTCTTCTGAAATGATGAAAGACCTTGAAAAAGACACAGTAAATTGGAATGCAAATTTTGACGAAACACTAAAAGAACCAGCTGTTCTTCCTTCTGTAATTCCAAATCTATTAATGAATGGCGCCGACGGGATTGCGGTCGGAATGGCTACAAAAATTCCACCACACAACCTAAACGAATTACTGACGGGGCTAGTTGCTCTAATTAACAATCCCGACACAACAATTGAAGAACTAATATCCAATCACATTAAAGGGCCAGACTTCCCAACTGGCGGAATAATTCTTGGTACCGACGGAATAAAAGACGCCTATACAAAAGGTCGCGGCAGAATTGTAATGCGAGCAAGAGCAAGGATTGAAGAAAATCAAAAGGGTAGAGAAAGCATTATAATAAATGAAATTCCATATCAAGTTAATAAGTCAAACCTCATAGAAAAAATAGCAGATGCCGCTAGAAATAAAAAAATTGAAGGCATTTCCGATATTCGTGACGAATCTGACAAAGACGGAATTAGAATTGTAATAGAAGTTAAAAGAGACGCAATCGCAGATGTGGTGCTCAACAACTTATTTAAACACTCTCAACTACAAGACTCTTACGGTGTTATAATGTTAGCATTAGTTGACGGTGTACCTAAGGTTATGAACATAAAAGAAGTGTTAGTTCATTTTTTGAATTTTCGCAGAGATGTTATAATTCGACGAACACAATTTGAGCTAAACGAAGCTGAAGATAGAGCACATATATTAGAAGGCTTAAAAATTGCCCTTGACAATATAGATGAAGTCATTAGCATAATAAAAGCATCAAAAAATCCTACAGAAGCACAATTAGCTCTTATAGAAAGGTTCGAATTATCAGAGAAGCAAACTAAAGCTATTTTAGAAATGCGACTACAAAAATTAACATCTCTTGAAACAGATAAAATAGTTATAGAATACAAAGAACTGTTGCAACTAATTGAAAAACTGAAAACGATTTTAGGAAGCCATGATCTTCAAAGCTCTATAATGAGGGAAGAACTAGAAGAAATTCAAAAACATTATGGCGATGAAAGATTAACTCAAATTGTTGAGGGATCAGGAAATTTGAGTATCGAAGATATGATTGCAGACGAAGACATGGTCATAACAATTACACACAGCGGATTTATAAAAAGACTACCTTCTGCTAATTGGCGCAGACAAAGACGAGGCGGAAGAGGAATGAAAGGAGCTCACGCAAAGGATGACGATTTTGTAGAACATCTATTTATTGCCTCAACACACAACTATATTTTGTTTTTCTCAAACAAAGGAAAATGCTATTGGTTAAAAGTGCACGAAATACCAGTCGCAGGAAGGGCATCAAGGGGCAGAGCAGTTGTTAATTTAATTGGATGTGAGACCGGAGAGAAAGTAAAAGCATTTGTTTCTGTTAAAGATTTTAACGAAACAGATTTTATCGTAATGGCCACAAAAAACGGTATAATAAAACGAACAGCACTTTCTCAATACAGCCGTCCACGAAAAGGTGGAATATTTGCTATAGAAATTAGAGAAGGCGACGAACTTATAGAAGCAAAAGTCACCGACGGAGCGCAAGACATAATCCTTGGTACAAGTAACGGAAAATCAATAAGATTTAACGAAAACGGAGTTCGCTCCACTGGCAGAAAAACAATGGGTGTAAAAGGAATTACACTAAGCTCACCAGAAGACCATGTTGTTGGAATGATAATAGTAAAAAGAGAAGGAGCCATACTTGTTGCCACAAATAAAGGTTACGGAAAAAGAACAAGCGTTTTAGAATATCGAATTCAAAACAGGGGCGGAAAAGGTGTGATAACGGTAAAAACAACAGATAAGGTTGGCAAAATGGTTGCTATGCTGGAAGTTGTGGACACAGACGATTTAATGATAATTACAGACCATGGAGTTATGATTAGGCAATCTGTAAAAGATATTAGAACAATCGGTAGAAACACACAAGGAGTTCGTTTACTAAGACTAGATGAAGGCTCAAGCATTTCTTCAATTACTAGAGTTATGGAGAAGAACGACGAATCAGAAGACGAGGAAATTGAAATAGAGCAAGATGGAGAAAACAATAATCCGGAAAATGCATGATTGGTGGAATAATACAGAAAAAAGTAGCTGAGGATATTTATAAACGGATAGCGGTTTCTTCTGAAAAGGCAAACAGAAAAGCGAAAGATATTACAATTGTTGCAGTAACGAAATCGTTTCCTGTTAGCGCAATGATTTCTGCTTATGAATCAGGATTTACAGTTCTTGGGGAAAGCAGAATACAAGAAACAGAACAGAAAATTGAGCATTATCCATATAGAAAAAACACAGAACTTCATTTAATCGGACACCTCCAAAGCAACAAGGCAAAAAAGGCAGTTAAGCTATATGATATAATAGAAACGGTTGATTCTTTGAAACTAGCGAAAAAGATCGATTTGGCTGCTAAAAACCACAAAACAACACAAAGAATATTTTTTCAAGTAAACACTGGAGACGATCCTGCAAAATTTGGTGCTTCGAGAGACGAAGCAATAGATGTTTGTTTGCAAATTAGTGAACTTAAAAATATTGTGCTTGAGGGAGTTATGGTTATAGCACCATTCACCAAATACAAAAAGGTACTTTCAAAGACCTTTGCCGATACGAGGAAAATCAGAGACAATGTTATATCACATGGAATAAAAAGTTGCACGAGCCTATCAATGGGAATGTCGGGAGACTTTGAAATTGCGATCGAAGAGGGCGCGACACACACTCGTATTGGCACAGCACTTTTTGGTTCAAGAAAATGAACGCAATAATCACAAAACAACTTTTTGATCAAAGCGAATCAAACATTTTACCAGACGGTTTTGTTGTTGACCCTGAAGATGTACACAAAGTTATCAACATTCTAAAAACAATAAGAAAACAATCCAAAACCATTACGGTTTATGACATTACCAAATCCGAACTGTTAAAAAACGAAGAAATAATAACTGTATCTGATCACATTAATAAGACTGGACATAATCCAATCATTGGTGTTCAGAAAGAGTTAAAAGTTGATTTTACCGACTTATCACATCTTTACAAAAGAAGCAAAAAACATGTTGTTGCAACCTGTTTTGGCAACAGGCAAGTGCCAGGGAGTGCAGAATATCCAGCAGGATTTCTTTGTAATATTACAATTTTAGCCAAAGCAATAGGGTTTAAAAACATCAAAGGGAAATTAATAAATTGTTTATAACCATAAAGTATGATACACCCTTCATGTTAAATCATATAGAAATTGCGACAGGAAAAATAATTCCGGAAATCATAAGGGAGAGAAATGATTAATTCAGAACACAAAAATGAAACACTAGAATCTATTTTTACTCGTCATAGTATTAGAAATTATGACGACAAACCAGTTGATAAAGATCTTATACACACGATTTTGCAAGCAGCAAACCAAGCACCCTCTGCTCACAATTCACAATCCTGGAGATTTATTATAATTAAAGGGGAAAAGAAAAAAGATCTAGTAGATTTGATAAACAAAACTGCAGGCGACCTTCCCCGTACATCGTCAGCGCTTTTGCGGATGTCATCAAGAAGCATCTCTTCTGCATCAATAGTTATTGCAGTAACAAATACCGGAGAACTGGTTAATAATGGACAAAAAATGTTCAAAATATCGCAAGAGAAAGCCCATGATTTTTTTAGAACAATGGAAATCCAAAATTCATCAGCCGCCGTTGAAAACCTGATGATTGCAGCAAATTCTCTGGGATTAGGAACTGTTTGGCTAGGAATATTGTTTTTAATCAAGAAAGAAATACTGGATTTTTTGGGAGAACCCGATGGTGAATTTATGGCAGTAATTCCTGTTGGATATCCTAAAAGAGAAGCCAAAAGCCCAAAAAAACGAGACCTAGATATTATTGCAAAAGAATTGAAATAATCTTACAAAACCATTAGTCAAGAAAGAAGTACAACTACATTAAATAACAATTATCAAAGTCTTGTTAAAATACCCAAACACTCTTCTTTTTAAGCAAACCCGAAAACATGTAAATTACACCCGTGGAAGATTTATTTAAAAAACTGGTTTTGTTAAAAAAAGAGCGAAATGCTGTTATTCTTGCGCATTTTTATCAAGATGACGATATTCAAGATGTAGCTGATTTTATGGGTGATAGTTTGGCTCTTGCACAAAAAGCACAAAAAACAGACGCAGATGTAATTCTGTTTTGTGGTGTTCATTTTATGGCAGAAACAGCAAAGATTCTAAATCCTTCCAAAACAGTTTTAATTCCAGACATTGAAGCTGGATGTTCTCTTGCGGATAGTGCAAAACCAGACATCTTTAGAGAATGGTGCAAAAAGCATTCTGACCATAAAGTGATTTCTTATATCAACTGTTCAGCAGAAACTAAAGCATTATCTGATGTAATTTGCACATCATCTAACGCTGAGAAAATTGTTAATAGTTTTCCAAAAGATCAAGAGCTTATTTTTGCACCTGATAAATATCTCGGTTCGTATTTGAATAAAAAACTTAATAAAAACATGAAGCTCTGGAACGGTTCTTGCCAAGTGCACGAAATATTTTCAGAAAAGGAAATTGTAAAACTAAAAGAACGCCACCAAAAATCAAAAATATTGGCACACCCCGAATGCCCAGAAGCAATACTTAATCGCGCAGACTATATTGGCTCAACAACAGGAATTATAAAATTTTCCTCACAAGACAGTTCTGAGACATTTATTGTAGCAACTGAACCGGGAGTAATTCATCAAATGAAGAAAATTTCTCCTAAAAAAAATTTTATTCCAGCCCCAAGCACCGATGGATGTGCTTGCAATATTTGTCCACACATGAAACTAAACACATTAGAAAAAATGGTAATGGCACTAGAAACACTGACTCCTGAAATAAAAATGGACGAAAACCTCAGACTAAAAGCACTAAAACCACTTCAAAAAATGTTGGATTTAAGTTGATAGAATACACTCAATATAAAACACTTTCAGAGGAATATGTTCGCGGGAAAATACAACAATTTTTAGAGGAGGATATTCCAAAAGGAGACATTACAACGATTTCAACCGTGCCTAGCGATAGTTGTTCTGTAGCTGAATTTCAAGCAGTAGAAGAAATGGTTTTTTCAGGCGAATATGTAATCCCGTTTTCATTTAGCAAAAAATGCGAAACAGAAATGTTTGTTTCTGATGGTGAAAAATTGAGTAAAGGACAAAAAATTGCGACAGTAAAAGGACCTTCATCAGAAATATTATCAAGAGAAAGAACTGTGCTAAATCTGATTCAAAGATTATGTGGAATTGCCACATTAACGAGGAAATATACCAAAATTGCCGAAGGACATCCTGTTAAAATTTTAGATACAAGAAAAACCACCCCGGGGCTTAGAATGTTTGAAAAATATGCGGTTACAGCCGGAGGAGGATTTAACCATCGTTTAAACCTATCATCTGGAATTTTAATAAAAGACAACCACCTTCAATCTGCAGGAAGCGTAGAAAAAGCAATATTGTTAAGCAAACAACAAGAATTTGATTTGCCCGTAGAACTCGAAGTTGACACAATTGAACAAATTAAAGAAGGACTTAAAGCTGGCGTGGACGGCTTTCTTTTGGACAATATGTCGCCAGAAACCACAAAAGAAGCAGTCAGTATAATTCGTAATTACACCAACGGAAATAAAATTTTCATAGAATCGTCAGGAGGAATTAATCTGCAAACGCTAGCGTGCTATTTGGAAACGGGAATTAATGCTGTTTCTATTGGTGCGTTGACTCACAGCGCAAGGGGTATGGATATTCGCTTGGAGTTTATCTCTAAATGAAAACAGATATTTTAGTAATTGGCTCCGGGTTAGCTGGAGCTGTTTCCGCAATAACTGCCGCAGACGAAGGCAAGCAAGTTATCTTAATCACCAAAATGCCAGATTTAATGAGCGGTAGCACTCCTTATGCTCAGGGAGGAATTGTTTATAAAGGATTAACAGATTCGCCTAAAAAGTTAGAAAAAGACATAATAATTGCCGGAGCAGGTCATTGCTGGAAGCCGGCTGTTAATTTGCTGTGCGAACAAGGACCAAAACTAGTAGAAGATGTTTTACTCAATCGTTTAAATGTTGATTTTGACAAAACTGACGAAAAATATTTAGATCTTACGGCAGAAGCGGCACACTCCGAGCCGAGAATTATTCACAGCAAAGACCAAACAGGTAAGACGATACAAGAATCTATTATTAAAGAAATAATTTCCCATAAAAACATTAAAGTCCTTACAAAACACACTGCGATAGATTTACTTACATTATCGCACCACTCCAAAGATTGCCGGGACATTTACAAAAAACCGGCTTGTTTTGGAGTAATGGTTTTAAACAATGATACTTGTGATATTTTTCCAATTTTTGCATCCAAAACGATTTTGGCAACCGGGGGATTGGGACAAATTTATCTCCATACCTCTAATCCTAAAGAATCTCGTGGAGACGGAATTGCGATGGCTTGGCGTGCAGGAGCTAGATGTTTTAATCTGCAATATATTCAATTTCATCCAACTACACTATATCATGCCTCTGGTAGATTTTTAATATCGGAAGCATTAAGAGGAGAGGGAGCAAAATTAATTGATTCCAAAGAGAATGAGTTTATGAAACACATCCACAGACTGGGCGCGCTTGCCCCAAGAGATGTTGTAGCTCGCGGGATTCACCAGTCGATGATGGACTCTAACCATCCATGCGTTTATTTAGACATCTCTAATAAAAATACAAGTTGGTTAAAAAATCGTTTTCCGGGAATTTACCAACATTGTTTAGATATTGGAATTGATATAACCAAAGAAAAAATCCCTGTTGTTCCATCAGCCCATTACAGTTGTGGCGGTGTAGGCGTAAACCTAATAGGGCGAACATCTCTAAAACGACTTTATGCTGTTGGTGAAGTTTCTTGCACAGGAGTTCACGGAGCAAACAGACTAGCAAGCACATCTCTTTTAGAATCATTGGTTTGGGGAGTAATTGCAGGCAAAGATGCAGCAATCGAAAAAGAAAATGACACATATTTCCCAGAAATTGAACCATGGAAACTCGAACAAAAAGAAATTGACCCCGCTTTAATTACACAAGATTGGTTAACTATAAAAAACACAATGTGGAATTATGTTGGGTTGGTACGCACGAGACCAAGAATGTTAAGAGCGAAAACAATCCTCCGCCATTTACAGACAGAATTTGAACAGTTCTACCAAAAAGCAAAATTAACTGACGATATTATTGGGCTTCGCAACGGAATCCAAACTGCAATTGCAGTTATTGATGCTACAATTGAAGCCCGCGAAAGCCGAGGAACACATTATCTAAAAAATTGATGATGGAGCAGGAGCAAAGCGACTGCCCCATCGAACGAAATATCCGGACTCGCATTCTGCGGGGTAAGGCATCTTTTGAACGATTAATTAAAGTAATAACTGAATGTTATTTGGACTAATGTTGCTCCAAGAGTTGTAATGAGATCATATTTATCAATTGTTTCTGTGCCGGTCTCATAGTCATAATCATATGCTTCTGCATCAATAGAAAGATAAATCCAATTTAAACTTATCTCCCCACCTATTGAAAAAGATTCTGAAAAATAGTTTTCAACACCGTAACCAACTTTTAAACCAAAAAGGTCTAAACCATCTTTAATATCTTCTTCTTCAGAACTAGACAGTTCAGACCCACTAACGAATGGGATAATTAAAAACAGTTCTCCTAAATAATAAGAATTTAAACTTCCAACTTTATTATCTAACATTCGAACTCCGACACTTGGAAGTAATAATTTTACGCTAAAATCGTAATCATTATCACTTCCATCTTGTTTGTTTAAGAAGCCAAAATAACCCATACCAACTACTGGGATTATGATTTTATCTTGTAAGCTCCTTTCTCCAAGTATCACCTGATACGAAGAAACTGGATTTCCAATTTTAAAACTTGAATTAAACAGCCCCGCTTGAACGGTGCTAAAAAGCACAATTATTGAGACTAAACTCATTATTAATCGTTTCATCTTGGTTTTTCCTTTTGCTTGTTCTTGATTAATGTCAGACATTTTAAAGATGCCTAACCCGCATATACTGCAACACGATTAATGATATACTGCGGTTTTGTGCAGTATATACAGTGTTAGGCGGTGTTTTGTTTAGAAACCATAACTCACATTAATTTGGAAACTACGATTTTTCATTTCAAAATCATCGTCATCAAGATTAGCCAAGCCAAAGAAATATGTACCAACTAATGATATTTGTTGGTTTATAGCATATCTACCACCAACAACAATACCATAATCTATTTTATTTGAATCTTCATCCTCCCAATCATCGCCATCAATATCTTCCGTGTCACTTTCACAATCGCCATCATAGCAGAATTCAGTTTTAACCTTTCCATTTAAGAAATATCCTAATTCAGCACCCGCCAAAATATCAACCCCTGTCTGAATTGGGAATGGTTTTAGAACATACCCGGCCAGATAGTTAAGGGTTATTTCATTATCGTATGAGTACTCACCGTATTCATCAGATTCACTATCGGAAAATCCACGCTGTGAATATATTGCACCAGCAATGAGACCATTTGTCAAGGTTTTTTCAACACCAAACCTGAACCCTAACAAATTATCAGCATTTTCAACATCGTCACCTGCAACTGTTGAATAGTTTATTCCACCAATAGCATTAAGACCAGATTGGGCAAAAGCCATTGAACAAACCATCAATACTACCATTATTGTAACTACTTTTTTCATCGTAGTAACTCCTTTTCATTTTGTCCTTTGATTATTAAAGTTAGACGATTAAAGGACATTCAAAAACCGCCTAACCATGATTATCCCGCTTGGGCGAAATTGTATATCCCGCCCAAACAGCCGTATAACCAAATTTGAAATATTTCTCACAAACTATCCCCGGGACATTTGCTGCCCAATGATGTATGTAAATCTATATGTTTTAGAAAATTCAGTTTAGAATCTA
>JACKQG010000666.1_pt1 | contig 49280 bp, 25 predicted proteins | sample 8237621 | NCBI WGS metagenome assembly JACKQG01 (sample SAMN15677084, study PRJNA649215) | marine metagenome | biome: marine; feature: Black Sea; material: saline water; isolation source: suspended particulate matter (SPM) from the Black Sea western gyre | collected 2013-06-09/2013-06-10 | depth... | reverse complement strand
CCAAACTCGCCCGTCCACATCACGATCACTTCGTCCAGCAATCCGCGTTGCCGCAAATCCCGGATCAATCCCGCTGTCGGTTGATCGACCATGCCGGCGATCGTCTCGATCCCGGATTTCAGACTGCCGTGCGAGTCCCACGGTTGGAAGCTCGGTTTGAGCGGTGGGAATACCTGGACGTAGCGAACTCCGTTTTCGACCAGTCGACGCGCCATCAGACACCGCATGCCATAACCGGCGGTGTTTGGATTATCGAGGCCGTACATTTCTCGCGTGGCGGGCGTTTCGCCGGACAGGTCGAGGATGTTGCCTGCGGCGAGCTGCATGCGCGCGGCGAGCTCGAAGTTCTGAATGCGGGCGTCGAGTTCCAGTTCGCCTGGATGCATTTCAGCGTGCTTCCGGTTCAGGCGGCTGAGCAATTCAAGCGATCTCTCCTGTGCCCCGGCGGGACGCTTCTTTGATGGATGCAGATAATGCACGGCGTTGCCGCCGCTGTTGAATTCCGTGCCCTGGTACAGCGCCGGCATCCAGCCGCTGGACCAGACCGCCTTGCCCGACGTGTTGTAGCCGGCCGGATCTCGCAGAACGATGTATCCCGGCAGGTCCTGATTTTCGCTGCCGAGCCCGTACGTGATCCATGAGCCCAGAGCCGGATAACCGAAGAACGGCTTGCCCGACTGAAACATACTGATCGCGAACGGATGGTTGTTGTTGACCGTGTGCATCGAGCGGATCATGCACCACTGGTCCGCCAGCCCCGCCATGTGCGGCAACGGCGACCCGAAATTCATTCCGCTTTCACCGTGCGGTTTGATTTCAAACTGCGTCGGGAAAATGATGTTCTTGTTTCCGAGCTGGAACGTTTCGACGTCACCCGGATGCGGCTTACCGGCCTGTCGATCCAGTTCCGGCTTGGGATCAAACAGGTCCATCTGCGACGGCCCGCCATTTTGAAAGAGCTGAATAACGGCCCTTGCTTTCGGGCGAAAATGAGCGTCTCGCGGCTTCATGTCGAACCGCATCCGCCCGGGCTCGACGGAAGAATGCGAAGTGGCTTCCGCGTGGAGCAACCCCCGCATGGCAAGTCCGCCGAGACTCATCGCGCAGCATGTCAGGGCCGTGCGGCGCGTGACCGGAAATACTGGGACATTGCTATTCGACATAAAGAAACTCGTTTGTGCACAGGAGCATCTGACACATGTCGGCCATCGCCCGGTTTTTCGCTTCGTCCTGAGTTTTTTGTTGCCACGTTTCCGTCTGCATGGAAATGTAGCGCTCGCACCATTGTTGTTCGTCGTCATTCGGTCGGCGGCCGAGAATCGTCCGAAACGCCAGCACAATCGGATCGGCGTTTTCTGCAGCGACCGCCTTGAGCAAACGGTCCCCTGTGTCCCGCGCTGCGTGGACGACGAAGTCGCTGTTGAGCTGTGCGAAAGACTGCAGCACGGTCGTGGAATTCATCCGCCGAGTGCAGTTGATCGCCATGATCGGCGAGTCGAAGACTTCCATGAACTTCAATGGGTAAACGCGTCGAGCGAAGATGTAAACGCTGCGGCGGTTGTGTCCGTTACCGCTCGGTCCAGGTTCGACCGTCGACAGACCGCTGACGGGTTTCGTCACGTCGATCGGAGGCCCGAATGCCTCCGGATTCAGGCGTCCGCTCACGGTCAGCACGGAATCACGAATGACCTCCGATTCGAGTCGGTTGAGATTCTGTCGCCAGAACAGCGTGTTGCGGGGATCGATCTCCTGAGCGCGATCGGACATGCGACGGGACGCCTGACGCCAAGCCCGCGAGTTCAGCACGAGCCGATGCATGTGCTTCAAACTCCAGCCGTTATCCTGGAATTCGACGGCCAGCCAGTCGAGGACTTTCGGATGAGTCGGCCGGGCTCCGTTGCGTCCGAAGTCGCCCGGTGTCGCCACGATCGGGACGCCGAAATGGTGCATCCACAACCGGTTCATAATCACGCGTGCCGTCATCGGGTTGTTGCGTGACGTGATCCACTTCGCGAGCGCGAGTCGGCGTCCGGATGTTGATGGCGGCAGGCTTAACTCAGGTGGCTCGGAATGGTTCGTGGCGGCCACAGCCGCCGTGGCAAGAATCTCGGGGATCTCGGGCGCAACCGGGAGGCCCGGTTTCAAGCAGTCGCCACGCCGCAGGACGCGTGAGACGTGCGATGTATCGACGTCGAACAGAGCCTGGATTTTTCCGTACGACTTCTTTGATGCGTTGAGCTTCGTGATCTGATCCTTGAGGTCTGCCGTCTGGTCGGCTGCCTCGCCGGCTTTCTCGATCTCTGAGATCTTTGCCTGGAGCGGTTGGACCTGGGCGTCGACGCCGGCGTTGTGCTGATCGATGTCCGCTCGGGCCTTCGGGCCGACGTCGGGAATCCAGCGCTGTTGCGGCTTTAGCCAGTTGTGGACGTTGAACGACGACTCGAAGCTCGCCATCAGACGGTAATAATCGCGCTGGCTAATCGGGTCGTACTTATGGTTGTGACAGCGCGCGCACTCAAATGTCATGCCCAGCAGGCTGGTTGAGACCATCGACATCATGTCGAACAGGACGTCGTAGCGCTTGGCGATGCCGTACTGCGCTTCCGATGTGGGGTCCTCGATGTTTCGCAGATAGCCGGTGGCGATGACTTTTTCCGCAACGTCCGCCGGCCACTCGTGCTCGTTTCGCCAGTCGACCATTTCGTCGCCGGCGAGTTGTTCCTGAATGAACTGATCCCACGGCTTGTCTTCGTTGAACGAACGGATGATGTAGTCGCGGTAGCGCCACATGCCTTCGTTCGGATAGACGGTCGTGCCGTCGCCGTCGTACAGCCGCACGTCGACATAGCCGACTGTGTCCATCCAGTGGCGTCCCCATCGCTCACCGTAGCGTGGGGAATCCAGCAGTGAATCGACCAGCCTGGCCCACGCGGCATCCGGGCTCTCACTCGCGGCTTTGTCGGCGAGATACGCATCGACCTGCGCGGGTGTGGGCGGGAGTCCGATCAGATCAAAGTACAGGCGGCGCACAAGGACTTCATCCGGAGCCACTGGAGAGAAAGCCAGCCCGCGTTCTTCGAGTCGATGCAGAAGCAATTCATCAATCGGTGTTTCGACCAGGTCTGGATGCGTCACCTCCGGACGAGGCGGTCGCTCGGGCAGTCGAAACGCCCAGTGCTCACGGTCCCTGGCGGTGACAAACGGCTTCGGTCGCACGTCTGAAATGTCTTCCTTCGACAGAGCCCCGGCGTCGATCCAGCGACGGAGCAGCGACCGGTCTTTTCGCGTGAGTTGCTCTGAGCCTTCCGGCGGCATCTCGCCGCTGGAGATCATGGTCCAGAGATAGCTGTGTGCTGCCTTACCCGGCGTAAGCGAAGACCCACTCTCGCCGCCGCGAATCATCGCCGTCACCGTTCTGAGATCGAGGCCCGCTTCTCTTGTCTCCGCCCCGTGACAATCTCCGCAGTGAGCCGTCAGCAGCGGTCGAATGTCCGTTTCAAATTCCGGCGGAGGCGGCAGGGTTGATCCGGTCATCGTGATCGACACGATGACGGCCGTGGCATCCCCGTGGTGCGGTGAGCCGGTTCCGTCGGCCCTGGCGTCAACGATGAAGTAAAACCAGTCGCCGGACGCGACTTCCAGATCGCTCATCTCGAACGGAGAGAGACCGCCGTTTATCCTGTCGTCCGACACACCCTGCGCGAGCGTTTTCGGCTTGAACCTGTTCTGCAAATCCGGGGCACTGCCGCGTTCGACATACCAGTTGACCTGGGAATTCGCGCCGCAGCAGGTCTGGCGATTGTTGAAAGATCCATGGATCGACACCAAACCGTCGAAGGGGCTGCGCCAACCGAGCACGACGGCGTGATCCGGCCCCGGCGCGAGCATCAGTTCGCCCTGCTTGAATGTGCAATCGATCGTGTACGTCTCTGTGACACCCGCGATGAACGGCGCCAGTTGTGGTTGCGCCTGATAGATCGCACCTTTAAGTGGCACGCCGAACAGATTGCTCGCGGGCGACGCCAGCGGCGCGTACCTTCCGTCTCGCAACCAGGTACGCGACGCAACGGGCCCCTTCGAATTCGTCGTGCGCATCAGGAACCACGACTCGTACCCGTGTTCGTCAACCAGCGAACGCGAGTTGGCCAGATCGGCATCACTGACAGCGGAGCCAGGAAGCGTCCAGACGATCTCATTAGGCACGTCGGCAGCGTGAATGAGAACAGGGGCGAGGCACAGAGCTGCCGCAACCACGTATTTCGATAAGGATGTCATATCGTTATCCAGTATACCAGGACGCAACGCGTCAACGGCCGTATCTGCGCACGTTGGAGATTCTGATCTCGCGGATCTGCCCGAAGAAGTTTCCTTCGCCGAGGTAATTGAAGCCGCCGCCGTAGCGTGAATAGCCGGTGAGGCGAGTGCTCACGCTGAACTGGGCGTCGTGCCAGATAAAGCGACCTACCCGGAGGTGATGGTGGAAATGGAAGCAGGCGACGTGCTGGTCCACCACGCCAATGTGATTCATCGCACTGGACCCAATCACACGCCGCGACATCGGCGCAACCTGGGATTCGTCTACCATGGTGCCGGTGCGACGATGGACGCCGAGGCGAATGCCAGGTACGAGCGGGAGCTCAGCCGCAATACAAAACAAGACACGGCATGAAGCACGACGCCATCACCGCTATCTCCCTGGTAATGGTGACTTAATCGGGAGATTCCAAAGCGGCAGCGGCGGCCCGAAGCTGGTGACTTCTTCCACATAGCAACCGGCTTGCGGTATCGGTTTGCGCGACGTGGGGTCTTCTTTGCCGCGGTAGATCAGGACGTGATGCCACTTGCCGTCGCTCAATTGCACAGTTGCCGAAGTGGGATGATCCAGTTTCCAGGTTCGGCCGGTCGGAGGTGGACCGAACTCGCCAGGTCCGTCTCGAACGATCCGCCTGGCGAGAAGCCCCGAACGCTCCCCGTTCAAGGACCAGAGCGCGAGCACCTCGCGCGAGTAAGAACGGTCCTCCTTCATGACGTTCGAAACAACATACGGCGTGCCGTCTAATGCCCGGTTGATTGAAATCGGGTTGAAGCCGACCTGGTCCGGCTCATCCACAATGAGCTTCCACGTTCGTGCAGCGTCGGTGGATCGCCATACACGAATGGCGTTCGGATTCTTCGTCGCAAACTCACCTGACGATCCAGCGCCGCGTACGCAGAACAGAAGTGAGCCGTCGATGTCGCGGCTTAAGGTGGGCTCCATCCCTGATTGAATCACTGGCCAAAATGCGACCGGTTTCCACGCGCCTTCGTGGCGCTGCCAGCGCGATACTCCGCAAACCTCAGCCTTTCCGCGACTGGCCACCGCCGGGTAAAGCAGGTCGTCACCGTCCGGGATCGCGAACGACATCGCCAGCTTTCCGATCATCCAAGCTGAATGACCTACTTTCACTCTTCCGGCGTCCCACAGGGGGGTTGTTGCACGCGCGTGAAACTTCTGACCGTCGAAGGAGAACTGGTGGAGTTGCAGGTATGTTCTTCGGGTCGCTCCGGACACGGAGTGTGTGATGATTGTGCAAATCCCGAAGCCCGTTCCCGCATGCGGATGCGGCGATCCGTCGTCCCTTCGGGCTCCCATGGGCACGAATCCCCCCTGCATTGGATACTTCGTGGCCAATTCACGCTGTCCGGATTTCGGATTGACCCGGCTCTCGTTACGCGACACACAAATGGCATCTTCCGGTTTGATCGCTTCGAGCGAGTCAAACAGGAACAGGTCGACACCGTCCTCATGATCTCCGGCATCATCAATGTGGCGATTGCAGAACAGTCCCGCTTTTCCGGGGGCGACTTGGAATGCAAAGCCAAGTCCGTACCAACGCATCTCGCCTGCCGGTGCGTTGGTCGGCATGGTCAACGCGGGTGGTCCCTTGGTGATACCGGCAATGCCTGGACTACGTGATTTTTCGGCGGTGGGCACAGCACGGCCGGTGCGGGCCGTTTCGTAGAACCACTTGATAGGAATCCGGGCCACACGCGAACCGGCGAAGGAGCCATAACCTACGATCGCGGTCTCGTCGATGAATAACAGGCACGGATAGCCGTAACGTTCTTTGGGATCGCCGGCGATGATCCGCTCGTTGATCCAGGTCTTACCGTCGTCTTTGGAGATCACCGATACAAACGGTGAACGCACTCCGTCTTCTCCACGCAGGCTGCGCAGCAGGAGCAGGTCTCCGGTCGAGGGGATTCGTTTAACGTTCATCGCCGAGGACCAGGCGGGCAGTTCGAGTTCCCGGATGGGCTCGCCCCTGCTCCACGTTTTCCCCTTGTCGGTGGAATACGACCGCAACACGAATCGGCTATAAGTTCGACAGAGCATCATCAGCCGCCCATCCTTCAACTCGGCGACGTGCGGCTCCTGCGCTTCGATCGGCAGTGCGTTGACTTCGCTGGATCTGGTCCAGCTGTAGCCGTTGTCGTCGGAGAAGAACACGCTGCTGACGTAGCCGGCGTGATCGCCTCCTTCGACCCGGGCTTCTCTTTCAACCGGGGCAATCAGGCGGCCCGTGGAAAGGACAATCGGCTTGTCGTTGAACAGACCGTCGGCGGCCATGCAGAGTTGGTCGCCCCACGTTTTGCCTTCGTCCTTGGATCGGCGGTAGTAGCTGATCTTGTAGACCGGGCGTGTCTTCCGCACATAGTACTGGTAAGACAGAAGCAGATCGCCATTGCCAGCGCGGGTCAGGCTGGGATGGTGGTAGCCGGCATTTCCATCCGGCTTTGGCAGGAGCTGAAACGATGCCTTCCAGGTCTTGCCGTCGTCGTGTGAGAACGAGGCCTTCAACTCTCCGTCGTGGTCCAGCACCATCAACAACCGTCCGTCCTTGAGCGGCTCGATATCGGCAACAGTGACACCGGACTCGAGTTTCGTTTGCTCAAAACCCTCGGGCTCAACAGCGGTCACGGCCGGACTCACGACGAAGACCAATGCCGGCACCCAGGTCCAGAGCACTGCTTTCTCAATTCGCTTCATGTTGCAGCTCCATTGTCCTGACGTCATTCGCGTGCCTCTCTGGAAGACACCTCATCAACGGTCCGTTCATCTCGAAATCGTAAGGCGTAGAGCTGTGCATTGGACAGCTCTATGCGAACTCGGATGGTTTCACCGGCCAGTTTGCTGATGTCAGTGGCCGACTTCCATGAGACGACAGCGTCGATCATGTCGGACTCGATCGGCCGACAGTCGGCGAGATCGAAGCCCGGCAAGGGTTTGCCGTGCTTGTCGAGTAGAGCCGCCTTTGCGTAACCACGCTTGCCGCAGACAACGTTCAAGCTCATTCGCCTACCGACGGCAACAAACGGCCTGGAAACGAGATGGCCTCCAGCCACGTCGGCGTCCAGAGAAACGAACCCGTCCTTGCGCAACGTCGCGACGCACAACGCTTGAAATGGTTCCGTGCCTTCCTCGAGCGAAACCGTTCCCGACTTGCCGCCGTAGTAGATCCACAGCTTCCCATCGCGCTCCAGTGGCGGGTTCGCGAAGATCTTGAAGACCTGATACCGCCAGCTTTGCTCCGGGCCGTCGGCGAAGAACATCTCACGGATCGGGCGAATCCAGTTGCGGCCGTCGCGGCTGGTCATCAGTTCCCAATTGATCTTTGTCGGCTTGCCCTTGCGCACTCGCCGCATCTCACAGAAGCCAACGTATTGATTACCGTAGGGAAACCCGTACGCCGCTTCGGCCTCGTCGCCGGGATGGTCACGTTCGTCGGCTGTGTGGAGCCACGTGGAAGTTCGCATCCAGTTGATCGCGTCGGGGCTGGTCGCGTAGAGCTGAGCCCGCTTACGGTTCAGGCTCGACTTGGCGGCGCCGACGTAGATCTGCTGCCGGGGATCCCACCAGAACATGCTGCGGTCGCTGGCCCGCAGCACCGGTTTGCCGTCGTTCATCGGTTCCCAGTGAATCCCGTCTTGCGACGACCAGCCGTAATGTCCAGCTTGCGCGATTCCGAACTTCGTGTCGCCCCACTGCTTTTTGATGAGATCCTGCTTGTAGGGCCATAGCCCGATAAAGCTAATCATCTTCCACGGCCTCTCGCGGTCGTGAGGAGTGTGGATGACCGACGTGCTGTCGAAGTGTGTACCGGGGCACGTGAGGAGGATGTTGTTCTTCCTGGAGCCGCGGAATTCGTGCAAGCCCAGTTCCGGCTTTCGCCAGCGAATCCCGTCGTCCGACTCGGCATAGCAGAGATACGCAGCCTCGTGAATCGGCACGTGATGCTGTTTCCGGTAGCCGCGAAAGCCGGGCCGCGAATCGTAGATGTTCAGGGTCAGATACCAACATCGAAACTTCTTCCCCTCGCCATCATACCACACCGATCCATACGGTATTCGCCGGTGCTCCCAGGGATACTCGGGAAGAATCGCTGGATTCTCCGTCGCGTCTTTTGGTTGGTGGAGCGTCCGCTTCAGGCCTCGGACTTCCTCGATCAGATAGTCGTCGATGAACAACTGCGGCTGATCTACGTCGAACGTAAGCGGTTCGTCCTCCTGACCGACGGCGAACGCGGCAAGAAACTGGAGTGTGCAACCTGCGAGCAGGATCAGCAAATCTCTCATGGCAAACGACCTTCAATCTGAAGAACCGTCAGTGTAAATGGGTCAGTCACCGAACCGAAACGAATACAGATCGGCATCCTGGAGGACAAACCGTAGGCGAACTGGTGTGCCGGCGAACCGGCCGGGATCCTGCTGGTTGCTCCAAACGACCGCACGATCCAGCGTGTCGCCAAAGTGCGGGGAGCAATCGGCGAGCGAGAAGCCGTCGATCGGCTTGCCGTTGGGGTGCTCGATGGCGACGCGGATGCTGCCGGCGGCGGATGTGGCGAAGTTCAGCGACAGTTTCCGGCCGGAAAACACGATAGGTTTCGTCACGAGTTCGCCACCCTTCGCCGAAGCATGGGCCGAGACGAATCCATCGAGCCGAAGGGTGTAACGTCGCAGCGTTTTGCCCTTCTTCTCCAGCCAGACTCCCTCCGTCGCGTATAGAGAGAGTTCGTTGGGCGCACCTTCCAGCGCGGAGGCCGTCTCCACACCGTGCCAGGCCACGAACTGGTGCCCGTAGTTCCAGGTGCCCGGTCGTTCGATGCCCGGTCGAAGGAATCCTTCGTCCCGGCGGTGGAAGTTCACGCCATCGCGGCTGGACATGAAGAGCCCTTCGGTCAAGGCACTGCCATATCTCTCGCTCAGCGCCGCCCGTGCCTGGCGTTGCTCAAAGTCCGGCAGCGCTCGTAATGACGCCGGCCATTTGCGGATGCGCTCCGGCCCGGCTCGGTCGCTGCCGTCCGAAGAAGTTAGAGAGGAAGCGCCGGCCCGATCGACGTAACGGACCGGCAAACCGATCAGCAGATGCGGCGCGCGGTGATAGGGGTGAATCCCGTTCTCGTACAATTCCATTTCGAGAGAACTCTGATAACTCAGGTCGGACTGAGCCTCCCAGTGCAACAGATCTTTCGATGTCGCCGTGCGGATCGCTCGCACCCCTGCTGGTTTCCATTCCTTTTCGTTTGTCGTGCCTCCCGTGAAGTAGCGCCAGTAGGCACGATACTCACCGCGTTCACTGTCCCAGAATGCGAGGTTCATCGAGTCGAAAGCGCCGTCGGTGATGACAGGCTTGTCGCTCATCGGCGACCAGTGAATGCCGTCGGGCGACTTCATCGGAAACATGCCGAGTGGGCTCCTCGAATTCAGGAACATCTTGTAGCGTGCATCGGGTGTTGCCTCAGGATTCTCGTCCCTGAAAACGGCCGGAGCTCCGAGGCGTGCGTTGTGCTTAGCCGCCGCGGCGGCATCCATCACGATGTTGTTGGCTTTCGATCCTTGAAACTCGCACAGTCCAAGTTTCGGTTTTCGCCAGTGGATGCTGTCGTCGCTTTCTGCGTAGCAAAAACTGGATGGACCAATGTTTAACTGGCCATTCTGATACGTCGAGTTGCGCCCGACATAGAACATGCGATAGCGGTCGCCGTCCTTGAACACGCAGTGATAGGTTGTGTTGTTGCCCTCCCACGGCTCGTCGTGCAACATCACGATCTCCCGCGGAGTCGGATGGTGCAGCCGGAACTCAAGCTGTCCGTTGATTCGCTCAATCAGCGCCGTATCTGTAAACAACTCCCGCCGCGATCCGATGTGGATCGGCTCGGCAGCCTCGGTGCAAACCGTTGCAAAGATGAGCATCGCAATAACAGTCAGTTTCACAATCGTATCCATGGTGTGGCGGGTCATCGGTCGGTTGTTTTGTGATGGGCCGGTCACCTGTGCGTGCCCAGGTTGTGGACGAGGCGTAACTCGTTTTCCGTTCGACTGGCCGCATGCCAATGTACCAAAGAGGGTGTAAGATGGCTTCCAGTCTGCCGGTGTTGGAAGCTGTGATACGAACTGCTTGAGTTGCAACCGTTGGAGAGCAACGCGATGAAAAAAAATCCACCTTCCTTTATCGCTTCAGGCATCACTGTTTTCGCCACCCTGCTTGCGTTCGGACTCTTCGGCGATATGGCACTGGCCGGCGAGTCAGACGATGCCATGGCAGCTGGGCCGGTGAAGTTTTCGGAACATCTGCTGGCGGGCAACCTGGGTTACGTCTTCGGGGTTGCCGCCGCGGACCTGGACGGTGACGGTGACCTTGATCTGACAAGTCCCGACATTCGAAACAAGACCCATTCAACGCTGTTCTGGTACGGCAACGATGGGAAGGGTCAGTTCGAACGGCTGGTCATCTTCAAAGACGAACCCGGATGGTTCGAACGGCACGCGATCGCCGATATCGACGGTAACGGCACACTCGACGTAGCCATTGTCAATAACCAGAAAGGAAACTTCGTCTGGTTTGCGAACTCCGGCAAGCCGGCGGCAGGGCCGTGGCAGCGTCATGTGATCAGTAACGACTGTCCCAGGGCGTACGACGTAACGCTCGCCGACTTCGACGGCGATGGCGACCTCGATGCTTCGACCACGGGATACACGAGCAATCTGGTCGCGTGGTACGAGAATCCCGGCAAAGATCAATTCGACCGCCCGTGGACCCGGCGAGTGATCGACAGCGCGATGCAGGAAGCGCGGACGATCGCCACCGGCGACTTCAACCGAGACGGAAAGATTGACCTGCTGGCGACAGCCGTTGGCGCACCGAACGTGCCGAATCACGAGTCGCAAGTGGTCTGGTACGAGAATCCAGGTGAACCTGCCAGACAGAATTGGACCAGGCGAGTCATCAGCAACGAGTTTCCCGCTGCGATTCATGGCCATCCCGTCGATCTGGATCTCGATGGCGATCTCGATGTTGTTATGGCGCATGGCATGCGCATCGAGTCCGATCCCAAAGTGGATCGTCACCAGGTCCTCTGGTATGAAAACACCGGAAAGCCCGGTGTCATTCCAACGTGGAAACGACACCGGGTTGGCTTGCTGCCGTTTGCATTTGAGGCGATTGCGGGAGACATCGACGGCGACGGTGATCTCGACATCGCCGCCACGGCTTGGTCCAAAGGCGACCGGGTTGTCTGGTTCGAGAACAGGGGCGAAGACCGATGGTCGACACACGTCGTCCGTACGGATTTTCGAGCCGCCAATCAATTGATCCTGGCAGACCTCAACGGTGACGGGCGCCTCGACATCATTGCCAGCGCGGACGACGGGTCACGGCGCGTGCAAGGCAGCCTGGAAGTGCGCTGGTGGCGGAACGACGGGCGTCGATGACGTGTCGAAACTGTCCAGAGTGACGGCGTCGACCACGGCCTCTGGAATGCCTACGGTGTTCCGTCCAATTCGCTCCAGCTCGCAAAGTATTCTGGAGCCCATTTACGCGCGAGGTGGATCGTACGCTGGGCGTGCATCCCATGGGGGAGTGCTTCCTCGCCTTCTATCCAGGCTTCGGCCGCTTCCAATGTCGGCAACTCAATCACCCACGCCCGATGCCAGTCCGTCTGCGGAGAAACAAGCTGGAACCCTTCGAGCCGCATCAGACCGTGCTCCTTGGCGATGCCTCTCATCAAGTCGACGTGCTGTGCATCGCCGCGTTGTTCAGGAGTCAGTGCTTCGGCAAAGGGTCGATACCGAGCGAACATCAAAACGACGATGCTGTTTGGGTCCGTTCGCAACTCCGGAATCGTATGAGGGTCTGCCGGGAGCGGGACGACCGGTGGAGCGGGCTGCGTCACCCACGCCGAATACGGCTCGTGTTCAAGTGGTCGCGAGAGGTGATACTCGTAATCGCCGTAGAGTCCGTACGGAGGAGTCATCTCGGCTCGAATCCACGCCTCGGCGCCTTCCATCGTGGGAAACTCGATCAACCAGAAGCGTTGCCAATCTCCCTGCGGTCCGATCAGACGAAAGCCTTCCAGTCGAGCCATCGCGTGCTCACGGGCAACCGACAACATCAGATCAACATGCGTTTGTTCAAACTCACTTCGCTCTTGGTCACTCAACTGATGCCATGCAGGCAGCCGACCACCTTTGAAGAGAACGATAACAGGGTCGCGATCCGTCATTCCTCGATACTCCCTGGCTCACGTGGCATCATGCTTGGCTGAAGTAAACGCGATTATTCAACAAATCGGTGTTCCCCTTCCCGGCCGGGCCTGCGGTGAACAGAATGCCAGGATACCGTGCAACGCTGTTGTGGCCCGTGGGGCGTTCAATTGACGGCAGCCAGTGCGATGTGTTGGCGTCGAACACGCTGATAGCTCGGAACTGAATGCCTTCATCGCGATCGATCGTGAATGCGACGGTTTCGTTGGTTGGGTCGCCCCAGATCTTCTCCTTTTGCTCGCCTGTCTGCAGTTGGGACGCCATGGAGTCGACCGGTCTGATCAAACGACAGCCATAGACCAATTGCTACTCGAAGGCCCACGTTCCCAGAAGCGATTCGTCGATCAGGTTTGGATCAATTTGCGGTGCCCAACTGTCGTGTTCGGCCCACGGGCTACGAACACGCGTGACAGTGGCATTTCTCGTTTGTCCAGGTTCTGGCGTGCCACCGATTCCGGCCCACGCGACTCGCCATTCGGCAGTCCAGCCTTTGTTGGTTGTGCGATGACTTGACTGCAATCGAGTTTTCGCGGCGGCAACGACAGTCCACTCTTGGCCGGGTTTGCGAACGAGGAATCTCACCGCTCCTCCCAGCGGGACGTCGATTCGAACGAATGAACTGGATTCCGCGGACGTTGATAGGACGAGTGTCGTTCGGTTTCGCCGTCGTTCCTCGGCGGGAAGAGACTTCAGTTCAACTATCCGCGGCTCAACGCACTCAAAGGCAAAGTAGAGAAACTGCTTGTCCCACATGACACGGCAAGTGGTTTCCACGGCAACACAATCGCGAACAAAGTACATCAACGGCTGGAAGTTCTTCAACACGGTGGCCTGTTTCCACGCCGGATCGTCGAGCCTGCCGTTGATCACAGGAGCGGCAACGCCAGTCGGGAGACTGCGGACGTTTGCTCGCGGCTTGTCGACTCGCGGTGTCGCGCGTTCGGCGGGCTTCAATTCGGCTACCTCGTTGTCACGCAGCGCGATCTGCTCACTGACGCGAACGATGAGCGCAGCGTCTTCCTGCCGGTCCTCCAACCGGAGTTGATCGACCTGTTTCCTGATCGTCGCGACGCTGGCCGCGGCCCACCGAGGCACACGCGGCGTGTTGCTGAACCATGACGGTCGTTCGCCGTAAACCCAGACGTACTCATCGACGGAATCCAGGGCATGAAAGAGTCTATGCTCAAAGAGGCGGCGTTTCTCGTCGGTGGCGAGGTACGTCCCGACCCAGCGGCGGTTGGCGTGGCTGCCAAAGATATCGTCAAGGTAAATGGGGACGGATACTTGAACCTGCTTCCGATATCTGTCGCGGTTCTTCGGGTCGATCAGAGCCAGCTTGCGTTCTTTGACGTTGACGTACGCATTGGTGTAGTCGCCGCGCGTCAACAGACCAAAGCCGTATTCGTTGCCATCAATCAGCATCACTTCGGGTCCAGCCGCATCGAGCATCCCGTTGATGAAGGCCGGGTACAGCGAGTAGATCGTCTCGGCCAGTTCGCTGGGCGGTAGGCGGACGGCTTGGTAGAGATTGAAGATGCGGACGCGCGGCATCTCGGCCTGAATCGCGTTCATATATTGAGCACCACGGCGGCGAACGACCGCGGCGTACTCGTCGAACGACTTGGCGTCGCGATGCAATTGCGGCTTGCGACTGCCGGCCTGATCGTAGTTCCAGACCGAGGCGTGATAGGGCTCGGGATCGAAGCCCAGTCCCTTGCATCGGGTGGCAACGGCGACTCGCGTCAGCACGCGGATGTTGTGACAAATCGTGTCCCACTGACCGTCGTCGAACCAATCCATGCGGCCGGGATCGCCGTTGTCGAGAAACTGCTCGCCCGCCTTGACCATCAGGAAGTTGTCCGTAAACGTTGTCCAGCGGATCGCCGAGAGTTCTTTGACGACCGGCGCGAGTTCCTTGTCAGTTAGCCGGGCCGAGTGGATAAATGCTTCGTCACGACTTTTCCCCTCGTGGAACAGACTGAACATGATGCCGTCGAACGGCTGACGCTGCATCACCTCCGCCCTCCGCCGCAGCTCGCTCATTTCGCGAAAGTTCATCTCCCAGCCATAAACGATCACCTTGCGTTGGGGACGAGGAAAGCCGTACCGCACGACGTTAGCGTCTTGGCCAACGGCAGAGATCGCTACCGACAAGCAGAGGCCGACAGTCATCGGTATCATTCGCCACATTCGATGCTCTCGCATTTGCTTTTTTGTCGCAGGCAACTCGTCATTTGTCCTTCACTCCATCAGAAACGAACTGGAATGAGTAAAGGTCGGCGTCCTTCAGTACGAATCGAAGCCGAATTGGTGCGCCTGACAACTGGTGTAGTTGTTTCTCGCCCCGCCACTGGACGGATCGAGAAACCGTGTCGCCGACGAGCTCTTCACACTGGTCGAGCGCGAAGCCGGGGATTGCTTCGCCTGCCGTTGTTTGCAACTCGACGCGAACACTGCCGATGGCACTTGTCGAGAAGTTCAGTATCAGTTCCCCGCCGCTGAAGATGATCGGCCTGGTGATCAGCTCGCCGCCTTTGTCACTCGCTCGTAGTGACACAAAGCCGTCGGTACGCAGTTTTAATCGTCGCAAGTGCCGTTGCCCGCCCGCGGCATTGGTCAGGTACATTGAGAGTTCCTGATCACTCGTCGGCACGATACCGTATGCCAGCATGTTCACATGCGGTTGCCAGTTGTTCTGATCAAGTCCCGGTCGCACAAACGCTTCGACGTGCTGATGGAAATGAAAACCGTCACGAGTGACCATTAAGATCGCATCCGTCCAGTCTCGCCGCTCCCCAGTTGACGCGTCGTTGTATTCTCGCAACCGCATTGGAAAACCGAGGTAAAGATGGGGTGCTCGAAAGTAGGGCAAGGCTGTGTTCCAGTAGAGATGAAAGTCGGGCGCGTCGCCGAAATCAAGCAACTTCGGTTCCGACCATTTCAGAAAGTCGGGCGAAGTCGACAGTGCAATGTTTCGCATGCGAGTGCCATCACTCCGAGGACGCCACGCCCGCACATACGCCATGAATTCCTCACGCTGCGGGTTCCACAATGCGATTCCGAATCGAGGTTTTGGAAGGACGGGCTCGTCGTTTAGCGGAGACCAGCGAAGTCCATCGGGTGCAACCATAGCTCTTGGCGGGTTACCGGCAAAGGACTTGTATCGCTGTGATGCGGGGACGCGGGGACGATCGTCAATGAAGGGGGTCAAATATGCTCCGCGTTGACCTCGCATCAAGATGTTGTTCGCTTTCGAGCCTTCCCATTCAACGAGTCCGAGGTGTGGTTTGTTCCAGCGGACGCCGTCGGTGCTCTCGGCGTAGCACGTATAGATATTCTCGGACCAAGAGAATCCTGGGTCATGATGTCCGCGATAGTACATCCGGTACCGATCGCCATCCTTCAAAATGCTCACGTGGCCTAGATTCTTACCTTCCCACGGTTCTTCTGGTTCCAGGACTTTTTCCGCGCGGACAGGGTGGTGCAGTTGCAGCGTCAGACCCGAACGTGATTCGATCAGGAAGTCGTCGATGAACAATTCCAACCGAGAACCGATGTTGACCGCACGGTTCTCTTCCGCGATGAGTTTGGATTGGGGAAACACCAATCCAACGACCAACATCCAAATCGAGAACCAGTGGGTGCCGCTACTGCGTGAAGTGAAATGCATACAGTTTGCAATCCTGCATGTGAAAGCGAAGGCGGATGGGGTGACCAGCCAGCGTGCCGACGTCCGCAGGGGACTTCCAGGCCACGGGCATGCGAACGGAATCGCCCACGACAGGCAGCGCGTCGGATTTCGAGAAGCCGCTCAAGGGCTTCCCACTTTCGTCAAGAACCTCGACCAGCACACTGCCGCCGCCGCTGGTTTGAACGTTCAATTCAAGCCGCTGGCCCTGAAAGCGGATCGTGGGAGTGGTGATGGTACCTCCGTTGTATCCAGCATCGGCTGAGACAAAGCCGTCCAATCGCAGCACGGCGCGACTGATCCCCGAAAGCAGCTTGCCAGACGCCGCCGGATCGAGGACACCATCGTGATCTCGATTCATGCCCACATAATAGATCCACAATTCATCGTCCATCCGGACGGGGTCCGGCATAGCCCACACGAAGCGAGAATCAAAACGACCGTCTGGTCCGCCCGGAAGAAACGGTCGTCGCTTTCCGACTCGTTGAAACGACTTCCCATTACGGCTGACGGCAAGCCGCACGTCGAACGTTGAGGGCCCCAGCCCACTCGTCCCCTCACGCCGGTACCAATGCCAGAACGGCTGAGCCAGCATGATGTACGTGTCTTCAGCTTCGGTATATCGAAAGACGTCGGCTCCGTAGTAATCGACAGGCGGTTGCTTCGTGGGGGTTTCGTGAGTCGCGAGGTCGTCGGCATCCGCCTGCATGACGATCGACTGGTTTTCCCACTTCAGCAGATCATCCGACTCCAGACGGCGAACCGTCCGAAAGCGATGTTCCCGGTCATCACGGTTCGCCCAGAACCGGGTAAACAACGCGTACCTTTTGAGATTCGGGTCCCAGAAGATGATGCTTTGCGTATCCCAGCCACCCGGTCCAGGATCAATGCGAGCGAACTTTTTCCAATGCAGCCCGTCGGGCGAACTGTGGATGTGGAACTGCCCCGTTGGATAGACCTTCGCTTGCGACTTGTATCGATGTTCGGCCTTGGCGTTTGGGTCTACCCACACGGCACAACCACCGATCACACCGGGAATGACGACGTTGTTTGCTTTTGAACTATCGACTTCGTGCAATCCGAGTTCCGGTTTTGTGAAGTGCAATCCGTCCTCGGATTCGGCGTAACAGACACGACGCTCGTGGTCGTACGGACCGTCGCCCGTTGGTTTCACCAGGTCATACCAAATCCGCGTCTTTCCATTTTCGCGGAGCACACTTGAATACACCGAAATCCGTGCTCCTTGTTCCCACGGCTGGTCAGGCTTGATCAAGACAACCCCGTCGCGGCGGGGCGGATTCATGACCAGTTCGACCCCCTCGCTCGACTCGATAAAGCGACGGTCGATGAAGAGTTGTTTCGCCGATCCGACATCGATTGGTTCTGGCTTCTTGAAGACGACCACGTACTCGACGCCTTCGATTCGAAGTTTCGAAGCCTCTGCGTTTTCTGGGCGAAGCAATTCGATCTGGTTCTTCCCTTGTCGGATCGGTGCACCGCGAAATATCCAGGGACTCGGACCGTCTGCGATCTGCAACGTCTCTCCGTTTACCGAAAGAGCTATTTGTGAGGCTGCGGTGGAATTGCCGGTCCAGGAGACCTTCAGGAAGGCCGTCTGTAACGACTTGTCTCTGGTCGCAATGGCAACGTTTCCTGTGCCTTCTCCTCCGACAGGTCGTGCGTCGAAGGCAATGTTGTCGCTGACCGTGAATTGCAATCGTCGCTTTTGACCCGCGAGCAGGTCCAGCGGCAACTGCATTTCGCCGCCTTCGCCCGGCGTATGTCCTTCAATGTCGCGAGTCACATAATAGTGTTTGTTCTTACCGATCAGAGTCTGTGGGTCGCCGATCTGGTTGAGCACTTCTCGTTCCGCATCGTTGAACATGGGAAGCCCCGGCCGACCCGCGCCACTGCAATGGCAATCGAAGTTGAACAGGTGGATGCCGGCTGCGCCTTCGTGCCAGTACCCGGCAGCGGCGGCTCGCAACATGTCGTTCGATGCTTGTCCGGCGTAGTAACGAACCTTGATGTCGGAGAGTCCGCCAATAACGCGTACGTTCGTCCCTTTTGCTGCGGCAACGAATCCGGTGACGTCGGCATTCATATCGAGGTAGCCGCGCGTGACCGGGGCAATCAGGTTGATCAGTTCCTCGCTAATCCATGTGCGTGCGTCGATGCCGATCAGCTCGCACATCTTGAAGCTGGGTGGAACACGGGCCAGCAGTGTCAGCTTACGGCCCTTTTGTCTCCCGATTTCATCCATCCGTGTTCGAACACGGCGGACAAACTGAGTCAACAGCGGCATTCCCTTTTTGACTTCGTTGCGCTTGAAATAGATCGGGCTGCTCAGAAAATCCAACTCGAACCCGTCGATGTCATAGTTCAGACAAAGCTCTTCGATCAGCGCGAACTTATGATCGCGAACTTCTGGTAACGAATAATCGAACGCCCAGGTGAATCCGTCCGATGCTTGGCCCTTGCGCGGCCAACGGCGGCGATAATAATCAGTCGAGTCCGCGCCGATCTTGACGTGCGGACGATCCAGTTCCCATTTCGTTCGCAACGACGGCCAGCGCTCGGTCCAGTCCTTGTGAATGTCATTCATCCGCAACGCCGGCCAGAACTCCATTCCCAGTTCATGAGCTCGCTTGGACCAGATCTCGAGTGGGTCCTTGCCCCGCTCCAGCAAGCCGTTCACGTTGTGTGCCCACCGTCGGAAGTTCGGCTCTTCGAATTCCGTGTGTCCCTTTCCGTAGAGCTCACCCACCTTCGTGTCATACGCCACGTACGAACCGAACGAGACGCTTTGGATGAACACATCAACCTGAGTGCCCTCCAGCGCGTCGATCACTCGGCGCAGTTGCTTTTCCGTAATGGGCGGTTCGTGAGCATACAACGCCCCGCTGCCACCATCGCTATTGAGAAGCAGACGATACTGTTTGTGTTGCTCCGCCGAGGCGGCGTGTACCAGCATGCAACTGGCGACGAAGACGGCGACGCTCCGATAGCGCAAAGTCAATCGGATGATGTTGGAGTACATGGCTCTCTTTCATAGCCGAACTGTCATGCGTGTTGGCGTCCAACCTGCCTTTTAATTGGGTCCCTGTCGTCCAGCAAACGGAAATGAGTAAATGTCGGAATCTTTCATGACGAACCGCAACCGGATTGGGTTACCAGCCAGCTACCCTCACCGGAATCTGCGTCGCCGCGCGGTTCCAGGCATCGTCCACCGCATGGACGGTGATGTAGTGATGCCCTGGTCGCTCGCCGCGAGTGTCCCAGAGGTATCGCGGCCCGTTCGTTTCGGCGACGAGTCGGTTATCGATGAACCAGCGATAGCGGACGACTTGGCGATCAGACTTCGGTTTGGCTTCGACCTCAATCGAGACATGCGGCGCCAGCAGCGTGTCCTCGAATCGCGGCTTGGTGATCAGGATTTCGGGAGCGGGATCGACGAAATGTTTGCGGGCCAGGCGATCGCACTCGACGGCCAGTTCATCGCCCCCGGCGCCGTAAAAGCCGATGCCCGGCATTTCGGGTGCGTATTTGCGGAGCTCGGTGATCATTCCATCGACTTTCTCCGGCGAGAGCTCGTGGCCGCGGTGGTACGCAGCCGCCTTGCAGATATGCCCCAGCATCACGATGTGACGTTCAATCGCACCGTGCTTGCGGGCTGTGTCAATGCGAGCCTTAATGCCTTCCATCCCGATTGCGAAACCCTTCCTCGGAAACTGTTTGCTGACGTTGGTGTAGCCTTCCTGGATCAGCAGGTCGATGTGTCCTTCGCCAGCCGTCTTCGCCATCAGAGGTTCACCGCGATAGTAATACGCCGAGAATATACGGGGGTGAGCGGTTTCCGCGGCTCGGAACGCGTCGGCCAGCCACTGCATCCGCTCGCCCAGGTTTGACTCGTGGCCGCATAAGCCGATCGTGTTGTTCTTCGCTATGTTGGTGTAGTACGTCGAGAATGACTCGGCGGTCGGCAACCAAGAAGCCGGCCCGCCCTCGGCCCATCCCAGGTTCATGACGCCGCGCGGCTGGAGCCAGTTGCCGTGGCTGGAATAGGTCGTGACGTTGATCGTCGGCAGACGCCTCCATTGTTTTTGGTCGCCGGCGTTGTAGAAGGCGAAGAAGTAGGGAGCGCGGACGGGAGCCAACGACGCTGAGGGATACAGGGCCAACGCCCGCTCGGCAGCAGTTTCCGGCGATGGCGGTGCGCCTTCCATTTCAACGATCAGCGTCGGACGCATCTGGCTGTTCTTCGACTCTGACGAAGCAAACGATAGCGTCCAACTACCGGCGTTGGGCTTTCCGAAGATTGGCGGGCTGGCTGTGACCATCAGGCCATGGTTGGGCAATCCCTGGTACAGCCAGCGTTCGACGATTTCGGTAACATCGAATGCAACAGCGCCAGGTTTCGTGATCACACGTTTGGCGGCGAGGTCGTCGATCATCGCGTAGTTGATGTTGGAATGCGCAGCCCGCACGGGCCAGGTGGTCTTGTCACCAATTGGCGACGAAGACGTGGCTTTAGCCGTCCACGCCACCGCGCAAGGCGCCACAGCCGTTGGCCTCTGCTTGGGATTGTCGACCTCTACAGCATGAAGCCGCAGTGTCGCTTTCTTCACGCGACCAAACCGGGCGGCGTCGATGGCATCAAGCTTGAATCGAATCAGCACCGTGTCATAAGCCGACCAGGCTCGACCATGTGCCGCCAATTGTTCGTCGGTAAATGACGCCGCTTTATTGGTCCGGATCCAACCGTCGATGACGTGATCACGATCGGCGATCTCGATCCGTGTCTGCGAGAGCGAGTTATCAGGAGCGTTCAAGGCTGCGGCCAAGAGCAGGATGAGGTACATTCGTCGGTTCCAGTGTTCGAGCAACGCTGACGCCGCCGCAAACGAAGCGGACGGGGTTCAATGAGAGCCGCATTAAATAGAGTTACGGCTCTTGAGGATTCTCGCATGTCGGGTGTTTGATGTCACGCATCACGTGCCCGTGTCGAACGCGTCGACCACAGCCCACACAGGCGTCAGGACCACGTGGCGGCTCTTCCACTTGAGTTCTTCGCACGACGCCCCTGCAAGCTCTCGCACGATCAGAAAGGGCCCGCATCGCTCATCTAATTCCGCAACACGTTTGGAGCGTCGCCGCCGTCAGTGATCAAAAACTGATCGACGAGTATCCCGGTATGAGTGGTCGTGAATTGCAGGGGAACTTTCCCCGTGCGAAGCGGGATTGCTTTGCGGTTGGACTGAATCCATTTCCATGCGGTTGTTTTGACGGTGGTGTGCCCTGCGACTGCTTCTCCCAGTGTGACGCGAAACTTGCCGGACTCTTCGGAGCGGCGGCATTTGACTCTCGCCCAGACCGTGTAATTTCCGTCCTTTGGAATCAGCAGTTGCTGCGTAGCGGTGGCGACGAGGCCGGATTTCAACTTGTCACGAAACAGGAGATCGCGGTCGAGGATGCCGACCGCGTAGGCGTTGCGAGCGGTGCGTTGGTCGAACCAAGGCTCGAAGGGTTTAGTGAAGTCGCTGAACTCGGCTTCGACGACGATTCGAGTCGGGCCGGTTCCGTTTAACGAGGCTTCGTTGGAGAAAGCGCGGCTCTCCAGACCGGAATGCTCGACCGAGGTCACGACATAGAATCCTGCCTTCGAAACCGGGAACGAATCGCGCTCAATTGGTGTCTCCGTCAGGCGATTGAAAGCCGTTCCGCTTTCGGTCGAATGATAGACGTGATAACCCGCGATCTCAGCCGCGTAACGTGGCGGGTTCCAATGGAGTTTTCCGATTTCAATTCGCACATCGACCGGCGGCAGTGGGTATCGCGCAATCGCGAAGTAGATGTCACCCTTCGTTCTGCGGTTGTCGGACAGCATCGGCGATGCGTAGGCGACTTTGGTTCCGTCGGGACTGGTTGCCTGTCCGGGGAAGAAGACGGTTGCGTCGCCGCGCTTCTGGCGGATCGACTGCAGACGCTCGCCGTAGTCGTGGTAGTTCATGGAAGCGATCGGCCACATCGAGCCGTGCCGCGTGTCGAAGAAGAACAACGGCAGCGGCCGCAGGTCGCCGCGCATGGTGCCAAAGTCGCGATGCCAGACCCATTCCGGGTGATCGAGATAGGGGAAGTTGCCGAGATGCCAGACCTCGCCGGTCTTGCGTGATTGCGCGGACATCGTGCTCGTTTTCTGGAACGATTCGAGCAGCAGTTCGCGATCGGGCGACAGCGCCTGATGCCCGCCGCCCATGTTTTCCGCGCGCCTGACTGCGACGCCATTGGAGAGCACGCGACGTTTGATGCCCGGCTTCAGTCCTTTGATCACTCGCAATGGTTTGCCGATCTCCGGGCTGACCGGAATCATCCAGATTTGACCGGGGTTGATGCTGTTCTCGGGCGTCTTTGGAAACGAGTTGTGCAGCTTCAGCCAGTTCATGATGTAGCTGACATACCAGCGTCCCTTGTCGTCGATCGACCAGAACGGATCGTTCAGGTAGTCCTTCGCGGGATCATCGGAATCGGTCGCCGGCTTCAGTTCGTGAAAATCCTCGCCGTGCGAATCGGACACCGCCAGCAGTCGCCGGTCGTCGGAAATCCACAGCGATCGCAGATTGTTGTCCGCGTTCACGAACGTGCCCGGCTCGTCCGGCGCCATTTTCACCAACCGCCAGCCGTCGCGGGTTGGAAGTTCGATGTCCGCGGTCGTGCTGGTAACAATGTTCGTCAAGCCGTAGCCGTTTTCGCGGTACTCGGTGATCATCCAGTCGGACGCATCACGGTCGCTCGGCAGATGGTCGCGCATCCACTTCGCGGGCCAGGCGAGGTACCGCGAGTCGATCCGCTGAGCCTTCCAGGGCCCGAATCGCGCCGAGCCATCCGTGCGCAGAACATGACCCGGTGTGGGGACGAAAAAGTACTTGCCGTCGTGGGTGAAGTTCGGTGTGCCCGGATACTGCAACTGCGTCCGAAGTCCCTGGGTGACCAGCCAGACTTCAGCTCCGGTCCACGTGTCTTCGAACTTCTCGAATCCGATCTGATTCGGCTTTGGCGACGCCTTCAGCTCGCGTAATCCATGAATCCGGTCGACTGGCAGATTCTGGCCCCAGCGATGAGCGAGCCGCGTGTCGCCCAGACGAATCAACTCGACCGAATCGAGCTCAATCGTGCCGCCGGCTTTGTTTTCGATCGACGCCGTGACCGTGCGCGGTTCGCTGCCGTTCTCGATGACGAACGGAAGTTCACGGAGTGTGAATTCTTTTGATCGCGCGAACGGCATGGTGTACGCGCCGTAGTACGGCGGGGTGAACGGCGTGCCTGCGGTGTCGTAGTCCAGGGCGCCTTGCACAGACATCCGTGCGACGATCGCGTCGCTTTTCGCTCTGGCACGCAAGACATAGTGGCCGGACTCGGTCAGTTTGATCTCGTGGGTGAGACGTCTCTGGCTTTCATTCAAAATCGTGCGGCCGGGGTCGGGAAACAGATTCGCCCCTGCCGTCGCATCGAGCTTCCGCAACGGCCAGACTTTCACATGCCCATACCGGCAACTCAGCGTGTGTCCCATTTGCCGAAAGCCGATCCAGCCAAGCTGGCCAAGCGGCCTGGCATCGTCATATGCAACCGCGACCACGTCATCAACCATCACGCGAATCACGCCGCCGCGTTTGTAAATCCGCACGGTCTGAAAAGTTCCCGTTTCGCCGCTGGTGATGAGATCGTTACCGCTGGCGATTAACACCTTCCCTTTGTTCTTCCGCAGATTCGCCCGCCCGCCGCGTGTGCCCGCATTCGCGCCGGCCCCTTCCCAGTAGGAAACGTGATAACTCTTCAGGTCGCCGTCCCAATACTGTTTGAACGAGCCATCCCGCGGCTTGATCGGCGACTTGAAAATGTCCTCGCCGTTCAGCCCGGTCGTGTTGAAGAACACGATGTTCAACCCCTGCTTCCGATCGTGCGGCCGCACGGTGAACTCCAGCAGGAAGTCCGCGGGAATCTGTTTAGTGAGCCAGAAGACCTGATGCTTCTCGCTCTTCAACAGCAGATTGCCGTCGTCGGTAACACGAGCAACGTCGCCGCCTTCCAACTTCCAGTCTTTCAACTCATCGGGATGGTCGAACGTTGCTTCGTAAACGGAATGCCTGAAATCGACATCGAGCGGAACGAATCGTTTACCAACTAATTCATGTGGTGGAAGTGCCTGCTGTGCCTCAGCAATTGCTGGCAGGAGCAGAAGGATTGCAACGATCCTTTTCATATGTGCTGTACTCACTCTTCGTGTTTTCCACTTGCGTCCACAGGCTCTTCGGTCCGCAATCGTTCCTTGCCCACGAGTTCAACCAGATCCGGCAAATCGTAATGTCTCAGTGCTCCGTGGACCGTGTTGACCAGTTGGTTCCTGCTTTCCGGCGCGGCGACGATTTCCGCCCAGGAACGAATCATGCCTTTCAGATGAACTGATTCGAATCGTGACGGTTCGAGGGCCGCGGCGTGTAGTGCCGGGATGGCGGCCTCGCCGGTCGCGATCAGTTGAATCGGGAGCGGTTTTTCTTTCGATCTGTAATGAGACAGATAATCCGCCCAGCGAAACACATCGGTCGTCCGCATGCCCACGAACGAACGGCCCATCAAATACGCCAGATAGATCTCCTGTGAATCCGGTCCGAACAGACCGCGGCCGTAGTCCCGCTTGTCGTGGCCGGTTTCTGTTTCGCCGATGCCGCTGAGTTCGGCCGACAGGACGATGTGGCCTTGTTTTACGAGTTGTTCGCAACGGCCGCCCGGTTGGGCTTCGGCTTTCATGCTCTCGCCATGCAGATAGAGGACCGGCGCTTTGGAAACGGTTTCAGGAACGAAGAGCAGGCCCGGTAACGCGAGTTGGTTTTCGTTGCCGGCGAGAATGAGTTTCTCGATTCGGTAACCGTCTCGGTTGATGGTAGTGGAATTCGCCAGAATTCCTTGTTTCCCATCCCGAACGGAGGGAATTCTGGCGAATTCCACTACGCCAATCGTTTTGCGAACCAACTCGCGGCGCTGATCCGTGTTCAGCTTCTCCCATGCAGCCTTGTGCTGCTTTCGTAACTCGCGTTCGATGCCTGCATTGATGTCGAAAACAGATCGCTCGCCCTTCATCAACATCACTTGGCCATCCGGTGAGCACCGCAATTGCTCATCCGTCCAGTCGGCCGTGTATTGATGTTCGCGCATGACGTCATCGGTCAGCGGGTCGGGCAGCGGATCGAGTTCGTGAATCACGTCGTCTTTGCCCAGCAGCCAGCGCCGCATGAAACGCACGGACGCCGTTCGCAGCAGAATGGTAAAACCGTGGCGTGCGTCTGCCTCGATCATGTCGACTCGTTCGGCATACCCCATCCGCGTATAGAAACGCTTCGTCTGCCGAAACAGATCCCATGTGCCGCCGATGTCGAACGTGACGTCTCGCGTGGCGGCACAGATCAACGTGGGCTTCGGGGCTCGCATCATGACATAGTCCGGTTCGTCCATGCCGAATGCGATCTGGCCGAAGATATTCTGCTCGGCGTCCTGTGCTCCCACCGTTTCGATCAGGCGGCGATACGTTGTCAGGTAACACGCCGGAGCCGCCGCCACGATGCGATCGTCCAGCGCCATCAGGTAAGCCGTCATCGTCCCGCCGCCGGAGTTTCCCGTGCAGCCGATTTTGTCAGGGATGATATCCTTGCGGCTCTGCAGATAGTCGATCGCCCGCATGCCGTCCCAGATTCGGTATTGAGCGAGATTCGATCCGAGCAGGATGCTCCCAACGCCCATCGTGGTGTGTTCGATCGTCGGCAGAAACTGAACGCGGGGATGCACCACCTTGTGCTGCGGAGCCGTGCGGTAGTGTGTTTGATCCGAGTCCGCCAGCGATTGATACCGCTCGCCCTGTCCGATCGGGTCGTAGCAAAGAGCGGCGATTCCATTTTTCGCCATCAGGCTGCTGACCCGTTGGTAATGCCCCGCCGCCTTGCCATTCCTGCTGTGCCCGCACGGAACCAGCACTGCGGGATACGGCCCTTTTGCATCGGGCAGATAAAGATTGGCGGTGACGTGATGTCCCGGCCTGCTTTCGAAAAGGATCTTTTCGACCCGATAGCCCTCGCCCTTTAGCTCTCCAACGATCTTTGCATTTAGTGGAGTGCGTTCCGGAAAGCCGCCAATCTTCCGAACAAAGAACGCGCGTCGCTCACGTTGCCACTTCTCGCAATCGGCCCGACTCTTGAGTGCCTCGAATGCTTCGACTCTCCGAGCGTCGTGGTCATCAAATTCCTGCATGAGCAGTTGCTGAAGTTGCTTTCCGGGCTCGTCGGTCAGAACCGTCAGTTCACGGTCATCAGAAATCAGCGGATCCAGAAATCTGAATAATGCCTGAGTCGCCGGATCATCCGGCTTACCAATGTCGTCATTCAGTCGGATGTGATTGGTGTCCCGCTTTCCATAAACCGTCGTAGGGATCTCCCCCGCCAGAAGCACGCTTTCCAGTCGCCGCGTCTGAAAATCATTGTCGAAATTGCCGCGGAAAAACAGCAGGAGAAATGGAGGAATCCCTTTGCCCTTCGCGACATGCGTCACCGCCGAAAAATCGACGTGCTTATCCGGATCGTTCCCGAATTTCTGCCGGTAGCCAAAAGGCAGCATCTTACCGCCATAGATCGCTCGCCGAGTCTCCGCCGCCTTGATGGCTTTTGGAACGTCATAGGCTCCGCCGTCCACGGCAATACAACCTTCGAGCACATCAAACGACACACTTTCCTTCTTAAGATAACGATCATCAGTGCAGATCAACGCCGCCAACTGCGCGCCGGCAGAATGTCCGCCCACAAAGATTCGCTTTGGATCGCCGCCGTATCTGGAAATGTTCTTATGGACCCAACCGATCGACCTCGCGACATCACCGGTCAACTCATCCATAGTCACTTCTGGTAACAGGCGATAATTCGCCGAGACGAAAACAAAGCCTCGTTCGGTCAGCACCTTGGGTTTCAGTGCGACATCGCTCTTGTCGCCCTTTTGCCACCCGCCGCCGTGAATCCAGAACATGACCGGCAGAGATTTCTTCGCTTGCATTTCGGGCGTGTAGATATCAAGCACATGCCGCTTATGACCATTCTTCACATACGGAATGTCGGACGTCAGTTTCTGGGCGAAAGCGGCGTTACAAAGAAGCAACAAAACGACAGCCGGAAAACATCTGGAATTCATGGCGTGGATTCCGTTGCTCACTGTTCAATGAGGTGAATTTGAAACGAGTACAGATCGGCGTCCTTCATGACGAATCGCAGACGCAGCTGTTTACCGGCGAGGCGGCTGATATCGGCTGTCGGCTTCCACGAAATGACCTGTCGGATACCACCGGTCTCGACTGCAATGCAATCACGAAGACGGAATCCTTCAAGTGGCTGGTTGTCGGCGTCGAGCAATTCGGCCTTTGCGTAGCCGCCATTTCGAACATCCACGTTCAGCATCAATCGCGTTCCGCTTGCGATGAACAGTTTCGTCAGCAGTTCGCCGACTTCCTTGCCGGCATTCAAGGAAACGAACCCGTCCTGTCGCCAAACGGCGAGGCACATCGCGCTGTGGGTGTCTTCCAGCCAGTCGCCACGTTCGGAGTCGCTTAGCGTGGCCCGATCGCGCGGACTGCCATCGGGCCAGCGGGAGTGTTGCGGGACGCGGCGTTTCAATCCGCCATAGTAGAAACGCACGTCATCTTCGTGTTGGATGATGCCGTTGTAAGCCGCCAGTTGCAGCCGGTCGTAGTTGCCGACCAGCCCTTTCGTCAGGGGAGACGGTTCGAGAAACGGCTGGCGGTGACCGAGACGCTTCCACTCTTTGAGATCGCGGCTCATGGCAAGTTGAATCAGATTGAAGCCATCCGCATTGCTGCGTTCGGGCAGCCGTTGGCCGGTCGGGTAATAAACGGTGATCAGTCCCAGATAGAGGCCTTCGTAGGGAATCACGCCAAAGTTGTAACACTCGGCCTGCCACGTCGGGATGTGACGTGTCCCTTCCGGTCGACGCCAGCCGATCGCCGGATCGGGGTCGATGAACAGCGGCTTAGCCAGCGCGGGATTGGCCAGTCGTCGACGGATGGCATCAATCGCCATCTTCTGGTCGCGGTCCTTGTCCATGCCGAACATGAATCGTGGTTTCGACCAGTTGATGAAATCGTTGCTGAACGAGACATCATAGGATCGGCCCACGGTATTAGGGTTGGACCGCTTCAGCATCGCCATGAACAGTCGCTTGTCGCGGTCGAAGGCCATCGTCCCGGCGTCAGCGGAAGGGAGCTGAGCATCCAGCTTTCGCCAGTGCAGGCAATCCGAACTCACCACGGGCACGCGGCCGCGCGGAATCGTCAGCAATCCTTTGTAACGCCGCTTCGGATCAGGATCGTCTGGGTCAAACACCACGTGAACAAGACGTCGATTGTCGGGCGTCGGGAAGAGGTTGTTCTCTTTCGAACCCTCGAAGTCAACCAGCCCCAGTTTCGGTTTCTCCCAGTGAACGCCGTCCTTCGAGGTCGCCAACGCGTAGCGATGCGGCTGGCCTCGTTTGTCGTAACGGCATTCATAAACCTGTTTGAAGATGCCTTCATCCGGTATCCACATTGGCGGCGAAAATACTCCGATATAAACGCCTTCCCACGGCTCCTCGGCCTTCAAAACTGGTCCACGCTTTACCGGCTGATGCATCGTCCGCGTCAATCCGTCAATACGTTCGACGATGAAGTCATCTAGAAAGAGTTGTCGTTGCGAGCCAATGTCAAGCGGCTCGGCGGCGGACAGATTGTGTGTCGACAGCGCGCACAGCAGTACAAAGTTGAATCGTATCATGGGTTGTTACCGACGTTGCACGAAAAACACATTGTTGTTCCGGACTTTGACGCTCCCTGGATAATTGGGGCTGCCGTCAAAGTACACCCAGGCAGGTGATCGTTCGGGTGGGATTCTATTGATGCCGGTGGGACGTTCGATGTTGACCATGTTAAACATCGTGCCTGGCTCAATCAGGCTTTTGACGGAGAATGTCTTCCCACGATCTGTCGAGACCAGTCGTACGAGCCGTTTGACCGGATCACTTCGCAACACCATCAGGCGAGTCGGCTTGCCATTCTCCCAACCATCATCAAAGGGAACGAGTTCCAGCAGGATGTGCAGGGCGTTGTCAGCCGTGATCGTGACGGGAAAGCAACTGCCAATCGGTCGCATGTCCGGGTAAGCGCGTTCAGCGTCGAGGATCGTTCGCTGATTCCACTTTCCCCGCTCGTCCGGTGTGGCCAGGATCAATTGTCCGGGCTTCTCCAGGTGTGAGATGTAGAGCACGTACGGCCTGCCCTCGGAATCGGTGACGATGTTGCCGTTGGCGACAACTTCGGGGAATTCCGGTTTCCTGTCTTTGAGCTTGCGGGGCGGAAGATTGGCTTCAACCAGCAGGTCCATATCCTGTGGCAACACCGGGACAGGCGTCTTCGTCCCGTCGGCTTTCTGCCACGTCCGGCCGGCGTCGTGACTGCGGAGATAGCCGACCGACTGGTAAAGGCCGGGCCGGCCGGCCTTGCCGCGCGCGATGTTGCAGGCCAGATGAATTGTTCCGTCCGGACCAACCGCCAGGCCGGAAGTGAAGGTGCTGTATCCCTTCCAGCCGTCGCCTCGGTCGACAAGCCGCCGCTGCGCCCAATTGCCGTCGGGAGAGCGGGTCATCAGTTCGACGCCACGCCATCCCGCTGCGCGGGCTGTCGCGAGAAGCGTATCATCGGGCCCGCAAACCACTGCCGGGTAGGTTCCCGCTCCGGCTTCTTCCGCGGGGGCCCACTGCGACGAATCGTTGGGTCGGAGAGAACGCCGCCAGGTGATCGAGGAACTGTGGCCACTCAGGATGACATGCAGGAAGCTGCGGCTGTCGATCGTGATGCTCGGACGGGCGTGATTGTCCCGCGCCTTGTTCAGCTCGACGGGCTCGGACCATTGGCCGCTGCGATGATCCAGGGTTCGAACGCGATTGAAGTAACCCTTCGGGGTCGAGTCCTGCCAAACAACATGGGTTTTTCCGTTGTGAGTGACGATCTTGTTGTTGTTGCCCGTCGTTGCTCGTTCGCTGCCAACGGTCGAGATGATCTCTCCCACACTGGATTGGGCGAGCGCGGGCATCACGCATGAAACGGCGGAAGTGACCGCCAGTACGACTAAAAAGGGGCGAGGTGAGTTGTTCGCATTCATGCTTTTGAAGTCATCTCTCGGTAGTGATCATTTTGCTTTCGGCGTGAATTGAAACGCATACAACCTGGCTCGGAATCTCAGTTCCAACCGCAAGCCTACTGGCTGGCCCTGCACTTGGGCCACGCTGGATTGGCAGCGTCGCCCACGTGACCAAGCATCGAGTGCAGGAACGTCGCGCTGGCGGCCAGGGAAACCTATTCTACGCGCAGCTGGATTGCTGTGCCTGTGAATGGCTCCAATGTGACGCGGACCTGGCCGTCCCGCATGTTGCAGATGCCGGCACCGGCCAGTGTCTCGACGTGGGCGGTCAGAAGGTCTTTGGAAACATCCCACGACCACGTTCCCTTTCGGGAACCGTAATTGAATACCGCCAAGACCACGTCGCCGTCTTGACCTTTGCGCGCGCGGGCCATGAAGGCGCTGCCCGCGTCGTCCATTTTGATGCGGGCAGAGTCCGTGTCGGTGAAGGCCTTTGTGTCGATCGCCGTGGGTTGACTCGAGGGAACGGCCAACTCCTCACCATCGCGGAGGAACAGCGGCATGACCTGCTTGAGCATCCCGTTGGCCTCGCATATGGCTGACCAGGTTTCGGGATAGTTGGCATGGATGAACGGGCGGTAGTAGTCTGTCCAACCGCGGGCACCGCCGATCAGTTGCACGTATTTTGCACTCCACACCAATTCAGGCGTGGTCTTGCCGAAACGATCACCACCCCAGATGGCGGGTGGATGCGGCCGACCGGTCAGGCTCGTCGCGTGCGGTGCCATCTGCGTCCATTCGTTGATGACAAGCGGCAATTGCGGTCCCATGTGCGTCGCGACGATATCCATGCCACGAATGTAGTCTGTGATCTCCCACCGGTTGTTTAGATACAGCTTGACCGGGTGGTACGGGTCGATGGCTCGGATTCGCCGGGCAGTTTCGCTCATCAGTGCAGGCGAGAGGCCGACCCAGTTTGGTTCGTCATAGGTGTACCAGGCCAGCAGCCCGGGCTCGCCCATCAGGGCGGCGACAAACCGTTCAATATGATCCCACTCACCACGCGTCACCCACCACCGTTGTAGACCCAGAAACGCTTTCACGCCGTTCTCGTCACAGAGACGCAGGAACGTGCGGGCGTCGTCGACCTGTTTCTGAAAATACGCTTCGCTAAGTGCCTCTTTGATCAGATCCTCTTTGTCTGGTCGGTTCTGGATGCGCCAGTAATGGCCGCCCTCAAAGCGATAGGCGTGGTTGATCGTGTAATTGCCTTCGAGCAAACGAGTGACGGTCTTCGGCACATAATCGCCGCGGTCACCCGGATCACGGAATGTGGCGAGTGCGACAAAGAACTCGCCGTTCTTTAGCAGCACGCCATCGCTGCGAATCGTGAAACGGTCGATCACTTTAGTTCGCACGGCCAGCGATTCATAAGACGCCAAACGCGTGTCGCCCTCGTAAAACCGCAATGTAAGGCGGTTGAGGCCGTCTTCGAGTGACTTGGCGGGAGTCCAGGTGAACGACCCGTCCGCCAGTGCGCCCTCTCCGTTGAGGCGCTCGTCGCCCCGGTAAACTTCCACGTGAGTCGGCGTGCCGGACCACTTCCATCGCCAGGCCAGCGTCGGTCGGACCTCGGCAAAGTGAATCGCCCTTGGCGTGATCACTTCAATCGCGTCCGGATCCACGCGTGCTTTCGGTTCGATGGTAAATGGCTCGCGCAATTGTCCGCCGCGCAACGGGCCTTGCACGTAGCCTGCCTGCAGTTCCCATTCGTAGTCGCCCGGCTCCAATGACTTTCGTGGCCGCCACGACCGATCTAAACCGTGGACAGTACCACGTTCGACTGCTCGCCCCTTGCTGTCGTAGATCGTGTTTACGAAATCCATATCGTGCCAGCGCATCGCCTCGCCGCGCATGTTCCATTCAAAGGTGGGCCGAGTTTGCGTGAAGATACGATTGGCGTCACGCAGGTCGGCGCCCTCGGCCTTGAGCTGTCGCGCGTCGCCAGAGGGTTGCACTTCGCTGAAGCGCTCCGGCAACGGTGCGTCCTCAAGGTGCATAACCTTCAGTGCACGAAACGCGCCAGGCACGCCTTCCACCCTCAGCACCAGCCCCCGCTGGTTCGTGAACAACCAACTGTGGCCTGCGAACATCACTTCTCGCGGAACGGCCATCTCCTCCGCAGGGCGATACTTCGGCCAGTTTCGATGGTCGTAGTACATTTCGTAGTACGGTCCGTCCACAGCCACCGCGAAATAATGCCAGGGCGCCCAGTTCGCCGTCGTCGACCGTGAAAAGGTTCTGCGGCGTTCGGCTTCATCAAAGACCATCCAGCGAAACTGTCGCAGCCGCCCAACGCGCCGGTCGAAACCGAATCCGTGCCCCCGCAGACCATCTGCCGACGCATTGGCGACCACGAATCCGTTGTCCAGCGGCTTTCCCTCGGTGTCCTTCAACGACGTATCCCGCTCGATCTGTACCGACAGGTGATATGCCTTCGGCAGTTCGCCTTTCCACTTGAGCAGGAATGCGGTGTTCCTGTCATCAGCCGTGGCGGTTTGCCTCACGGTGTCGTTGTCCTCAAAGACCCACGTCCCGCTCAACGGCTCCCAGAGTTCGCGGTGCTCGAATGAGGGCAGCGGCTCGGATGCTCTCAGATCCTGCGTGAACAGAATGCAAAGCAGCACTGGAATGAAGTGTTTCATGGAGCTGACGGAGAAAAGGCGGAGGCTCTATTCCGGGATGATGCGTGACTGCTGAGGTCTGACAAAGAAGACGTATGTATTTGTGTCTCGGCCTTTGTATCGAATGCTGTATTCGATCATTAACTCGTTGGGCGTATCCGGGTCATACTTGTTGATGACGCAGTTGTGACTGTACCCATCATATCCTCCGTGTTCGGCGCTCACGATGAGACCGCTTTTCCAATTGACCCCGTCATCGGATTGATACAGCACAAAGCGATTGGCCCCTTTGCCTTTGTGGCCGGACCGGCCATGGAGATAGTACTTCCCGCCGATAAAGGCGAGTTCTGGATCTCGAATCTTCTTGTCGAGTCGCGTCCGCTTCTGCCTGGTCCAACTACGGCCTCCATCGTGGCTGATGCAGTAATGCAGATGATCTTCATCGGCAGTGATGTACGCTCCGGCCAACAGGGCGCCGTCTTCCATGACGCACAATGCCCCGTACCAAGCGGGTATCTCCAGCGGTAACGTGCTTCGCTTCCGCCACGTCCTGCCGTCATCAGTACTGGCGTACAACACGTGCGGCCCCTTCGCGCCATCGCAGTCGAAGAGCACGTAGTTCGTGCTCCCCGAAACGGCGACCGCGGCCGGAGCACCGACAAAGTCACCGTCAACGGGTTGAGCGTCGGACCATGTCGAGCCGTAGTCATGGCTCCTCATGACGACGATTCTGACTCGCTTGTCGTTCTCCCAGTGGCTGACAAACACCACGCCGGTTCCCTTGTCCGTAACGAGGCCTTCCTGCACCCAGGCCGCGCGTTGCGGATTCTTCCGGTATGCTTCGAAGCAGTAGCGGAACTTCTGGTACTTCTTCCAGGTTTTGCCGCGGTCTTTGCTGACGGCATATTCGCTCCAGCCGTCCAGATTGTGGTCGCTCGTGTTTGTGTGAAAGGCGACCAGGCTGCCGTCCGGATACTCCATGCAGACAGGGCCGCCATGAGAGTTTCTCCCGGGCGCATCCTTTTCGAAATCGCAGATCACATTACCGAAGACGTCATCGCCGAGACTCGTCACCGGGTCGTGGTCGTAGATCACGGCGCCCTCGATGGGATGTGATCCGGGTGAGGCGCGCTCGGACACGGAATCCCGACGAACTGGTTCGGCGATTTCAACCTGTTGGGCAGTCGCCGTCTGAGCTGCCAGAGTTCGGGACACGATGAAAAGCAGTGTGACTACACGCACGTTCTTCATGGCAGCTCCTTCGGCAGACTGGCAGTCGCCGGTTTGAGATACCAGTACGCTCCATGCTGCTCTATCTCCGCTTTACCATTGTTGGGCCAGCCGACGAACTTTACGGCGTCGACCTGGAACTCTTTTCCGTTGTCACAGGATTTGAATGGGTCGGCGCGGAAGCGGAAAAAGTCGTCCCCATCAAACCCGCGAATTTCGACTTTGTCGCCGTCGTGTTCTTTCAGGCGAATGAACGTCACGCCCTGCTGACTGTCAGCCGACGCGAAGTCAAAGACCTTTGGGCCTTCCGTATGGCTCGACGACATATCCAGCGACATGCCGGGTTCCCAATGCTCCGTCATCAGGCGAATGCGACCACGATCGGTAATGCTCAGCTTCAGGTTCTCACCGTCGCTTTTGTAGCTGTTGCTCGTCGCCTCTTTCTTTCCGGCGCGGACTCGGTTTGATCGAATGACGATCGTCCCGTCCTGATTGCCCGCGACGAAACGCTGGTTGCGAATCTCCACATTCAACTCAGAGCCGAGGTCGAGGATGCCGGTCTGGATCATCGCTGTGGAATACTTGTTGCGGATGTAGTCCGCACCGTGAAGCGTAAGCGTGCCGGAGCCCGTGAGTGTCAATCGGCCGGTTTTATTCGCGAATCGCAACTCCAGCCGTCCGATCCTGACGACATCGTCAATTTGTATCGATTGCCCTGCGGCCCGCCTGTCGAAGATCACGACATCGTGCTGATCCGGAACTCCGAGATCCCAGTTGCCGGGATCCTTCCAGTTGGTCGTCTTCGCGTTGCCAGTCCAGTGGACGGTGTCGCGTTTAGCGGGCCGGTTTCGCGGCTTCAGAAATTCCGTCAGTGTCGGCGTGTCGAGAGTCCGCGTCAGGCGGAAGACTCCGGCCGGTCCGCCGGGATGGCCGCTGTAGAAAAAGATATGCTGGACTCCGCGCTTTGCGTCGACAACAGCTCCACCGGTGTGGAAGCCATCGGCTGTCGAGTAGAAAGAACCGGAGCGTTTAAAGAGTTGTCCTTCGAATCGCCACTTTGCCGTTTGCCAGTCTTCAGGAGCGATGCTGAAGAGGTTGATGCTCATGTCCTCGCGCTTCGACTGTACGACTTCGTACCTCTTCGTGACCGGGTTGAAACTGACAGCCGACGTATCGACCGAGCGTCGAGTCTTGATGTTCGTGTTGGCGACATCAGCGATCTTCGCGTCGCCGAAGCGGAACTGCATTTGTGCCAGGATATTCGCGGGGGCCTGATTGCGCACGATGGCGACAAAGCGGTCGTCATGAAAGATCACGTCGGGCTCTGCCGGCTTGCACCAGTCAGGCAATGTCAGCCGAGTCTTCTCCCAGATCTCGCCACGGTCGCGTGAGCTGTAAATCGCCAGTTCGCGCACGATGTCGTGAGGACGATGGTTCTTATAGATCGTGTGGTGTGCAAACAGCAGCAGGCCGTGCTCGGGATGATCGATGATGCGCGGGCCGACCGAGACGAACGGACCTTCGTGGCGGTCGTCACGAAAGGCCTCCCGCAGGTGTTTCCACGTGCGGCCCTCGTCTTCGCTGCGGAACGCGCCGTGATCACTGACGAGGATAACAGCTCCGTCACGCGTTGTTCCTATCGCGTTGAGATGCAGCTTGTAACCGAGCGGGCTGTGGTTGTCTGGATCGAACTTGTATCGATGAGACAGCGGCACCGACCCGCCGCGGTTGCGATCTTCTTTCGTCATGCAGCGTCGGACGTCGTACGGCTCGGACCACGTTCGGCCGCCATCGGGTGAGCGGACGATAGTGGAATACGTGGTGTCGGAGTCGGCGTCGCCCGACAGCTTGCGGTTATGACCGGGCATGGCTCGGTGAACGACGATCAGCGTGTCGTTCACCATCGTGGCGACAGGCCAGCCGAAATGGTCGTTGTCACCCTTCGGATTGGTCGGCAGATTGACCGGGGCCAGTTCGATCAATCTCTGAGTCGCGCCCAGCGAAAGCCGCTCGAGGTCAGCATCGTTCGCCGCGAGCAGCTTGCGAGCGAATGGACTTAGCGCCGTTGACCCTGTGGAGTTTTCGTCCGCGAGCGAATTCCGGATCGTCTGCGCAACAGCCCCTGCCAGCACAGTCTGTCCATGACGAGTGAAATGCACTCCATCGTTCAGCAATCGTTCGGCTTGCGGCTTCACTAGCGAGTACAGATCGTTGGTTCCGACGTTCTCTTCTTTCAGCAACTCTCTGGCGGCATGGTTGTAAGCGACAACGTCGCTGTTGCGTCGGAAGCCGTGGACTTCGGCCTTGCGTCCGACGGGAGTGGTCGACGCCCAGATCAGCCTGGCGTCCGTCCGGCGTAGTCGTCGCACCAACTCTCGCAGGTTGTCACGGTACTGATCCAGTGGAACCTGCGTTTTGCCCTCAGGTGGAGGTGCGGCTTTACCCGACTCATTCAGATGCGTCAGGTCGTGAATTCCCCAGTTGAAGTGGATCACATCCCACTGCTGGTGGCCAAGATACGTCTCGAGCTGGTCCAGTGTCTGCCGGGTTGAACGGCAGTTGTCGGGTGCGCGGTAGACGTTGGCGATCCCCGCGAGCTTCTCGCGAACGCCCACTGTGTAGGACATTGAGACCGAGTCGCCAATCAGCAGTACGTTGGGCAGTTCCGGATCTGCTTCAACGAATGCGTATTCCGGCCGCCTCTGGTATTTGGCCGGGACAGCCTGCCGCCAGGCTTCCGGCGTGCGGTAGGGACACGAGCAATCGGGGATCTCCACACCGTCGTATCCCAACAGTGTCGCCATTGCTTCGGCGTAGCGTCGGCCGAGTTCGCGCTGTGACTGCGTCGAGAAGTGTGTCTGATCTCCCGTGCTCTTCAGGCCGGCCGAATCGACCGTCGCCGTGTGCTGAACGCGACGGGGCAGCCCCTCGAGTGACTCCGAAACAAGTTCCGCACCGGGACGATCGTCACGCTCAGCCAGCTCAACGCATGGCAGCGCAGCAACGAACGGAAGCTCGGGCAAACCGAGTTCACGACGGAGATTCAGGATCATTGCATCAAGTCGCTTCGCGTAACTCTTCGCGAGCGCCAGGTCCTTCGCGTCCTTCTCGCCCTGCATCCAGAGGATTCCCCTCAGCTCGCCGCGTTTCGTCGCTTCGCGAGCACGTCGAACGGTCGCTTCGTACAGATCACCACCTTTCTCCCATCGCGAAAGCGGCGAGCCGCCAACGGCACAGGGAACCAGCCCAATCGTGATGCCCTGATCGACAACGTGCAGCATCCCGCGTCCAAAACTGACGCCCGGCCCGACGCGGTCCCTTGAGCTTGTTTCGTGAAGCGGATCGACCGCGGGAATCCACTTGCCGGCCTTGTTGAAGCTGAGAACTCGCGGGTGAGGCGGCCAACGAGTCAACTCGCCGCGCCCAACCATGTTGGACTGCCCCACCAGCAGATAGATCTGCCTGTGCCCCTCGTCCGCAATGACAGAGAATGGCAAGATCAGCAACAGAACGGTGACGGTACAGAATGCGATGCGGGCCATGGCGGGATCACTTGATAAACCGAAACGAGTACAGGTCGGCGTCTTTCAGCTCGAACTTCAGCCGTACCGGTTTGCCAGCCAACTGACTGACATTCGTCCCGTCCTTCCACGAGACAACGCGGTCAATCTGATCGCCGTACAGCAGGTGGCAATCGCTCATTGCAAAACCCGGTTTGGCATTGCCGTCGGCGTCCTGAATCTCGACTCGCAACGAGCCGCCGGCTGATGTGGAGAAATTGATCTCCAGCCGAGCTCCATCAAAAACCAGCGGCTTTGTCACAGCAGTGCCGCCTTCTAATGAGGCCTTGAGCGAGGCGAAGCCGTCGAGGCGAAGTGTGTAACGACGCAGTTGTCCGGGTTCTTCGATCCGCCCGTTTTCCTTGACGTAGAAAGATAGTTCGTCGGGGCCGACCTCATGGAAACTCGATTTCGTTTCCGCGAAGCCCAGCGCGATGCCTGCATCTCCATAAAACCAGTTGCCGCGCCGCTGGATGCCGGGACGGACAAAGGCTTCGGGCCAGACGTGAAACTTCACGCCGTCGCGGCTGATCATGAACAACGTGTCGGTCAATGCAGTGCCAAGGCGGCGAAGTTGTTTAGAGGCCCGCTTGCGATCACGCAGCGCCGGAAGCTGGTCGGTGGACGCCGTCCAGCCGCGATCGATGTACCGCATCGGGAAGCCCATCAGAAGATGCGGCGCGCGATAGTAAGGTTGAATCCCGTTCGTGTAATACTGATGCGCCTTGCCATCGGTGTCGGCTGACCCGCGACGACCAGGTTCGTATTGAAGCATGCGGGATTTCTCCCACGTCAGGCCATCGGCCGAGGTCGCCGTGCGCACGTCGCGTCCGTCGGGGATGCTCCTGTCGCGTTTCCTCGCATCTCGCCAATACGCCCGGTACGCGCCGAGGACGGAATCCCAGAACAGGATATTGTGCGAGTCAAACTTGCCCTGCGTGATCACCGGTTTTTCACGGAGCGGTTTCCAGTGGACGCCATCCGGCGACTTCAGGACGTACAACCCATGCTCGTAGGGGCTCGGCTCGTTGGCCAGTGGTTTACCGCGTCCCATGGCCTTGTAACGCGCGTCGGGTGGACAGTCGGGATTCGCGTCCTTCATCGCGCTGAGGTTATGCGAGCCGACCCCGTCCCACATGATATTGTTGTCCTTCGAGTCCTCAAATTCGATAAGGCCCAGCGAAGGACGAGTCCAGTGAATTCCGTCCTTGCTTTCCGCATAACAGGTGACTTCGCGCCGCGGGACGTCCCGCTTCTTGCCGAAGGCGGGCGGAGTATGCGTCGCCCGGTAATACATCCGAAACACGCCTTGCTCATCATCCTGAAGGAGCGTCGTGTAGCCGGGTGAGTAGGACTCCCACGGCTTATCGAACTTCATGACAACCTCACGTGGCTGAGGTCGGTGCATTTCCAGACGCGCTCCGTCAAACTGATCGATCAGATGCCGATCCACAAATAACTCCCGTCGCGAACCAACGTCGATCGGCTCAGCAGCGGGCAGAGCCGTTAGCGAAGGCAGAAAGATGAAAGTCGCAACGAATGCGTGGATTCGGTTCATTGTCGTGATTTCTTTCCAGTCCAGAACCGCAGGCCGGACCAGGCGGCGCGCCGTTCCGGCACTGTCAGTTTAAACCGGCCTCACCATTCATCCCATTGCCGGAGCGTCGTCGCTTCGCTTCTTAATCCGGCCTACTCTGATGCTTCCTTCAGCAAACCGCGCACAAATCGGACAATCTTCCGTAAAGGAAGACAGTTCTATCGGGTTCCAAATCACCTCGCTGCGTCCGGCTGCAAATCCCTAACTACTCGGTTGTGACGAATGGTGAGATTCTCAGGGTCTTCCCAGGCATCGGGTGAATTCGCTCTCACGACCGGGTGATTCGGCCGATTTTCGATACGCACATTGTGTTCAATTCGCCCGTTGCTGGACCGACGCCAGCAGTGGATCGCCAGTGTCCCACTCTTGATGACGTTCCCAATTACTTCGTAGTGATCGAGGTTGAAATTTGGTTCCAGTGCAGTGCCCGCTGTCACCATGAAGTTGTAGTTGCACTTGACGTTGGTGAGTCTGCCGCGATGCGAGGGATGGCCGAGCAGGTATGCCTTGCCTGTTGGATTCAGTGTTTTGGTGTGCAAGACGGAAATGTTCTCGGCATCGAAGGATTCACCCCCCTTCGTTCCACCGCCGCGCAGGAACTTGCCCGTATGTTTGCCGTAGGCCATCACGGATCGCATGGCGTCGCGCATGGTGATCTGTTCAACTGTGACGTTGCGAACTCGCCCGTGAATCAGAACGCAGGCCGAGATGTCCTTCACCCATTCGGTCGGTTGCGCGTTGTTAGTCTGATTCATGTCGATTACGCCATCGCCATGGATGCGGACGTTTTCGATATAGTCCTCCTGAGTGCCGTGCCCAATTCTGATCCCATACGATTCACGGCCACCAAAAGAGAGAATCCAGAGACTATTCCTGTTATGGCCGGTGGTCGAAGCGAACTTGATTTGAACGCCGTTGCTTAGCATCTGCCAATCACCCGTAATTGGCACCTTCTCGTTCGGATACTTGCCGTGCAAGCCGACCTCCCGACTTATGAGAGCCCAACGAAATGTATCCGGTTTACCATCTGCACCTTCTCCGTCGATGTAGATTGCGAAGTACGTCCGTCCTGCCTTCTTGTCGTATTTGCCACGGACCATCAGGTCGTTGAGTTTCTTAGGCGCCCCATGGTCGATCGTAATCTCGGCCGAATCACTCAGCGTTGATTGGTGATCGGCCAACTCGAGCACAGCCCCTTGTTGCAACTCGATGTCGACTGATTTGTCGACATAGAGAATCGACTGGTGTCGGCCGAGTGGATGCTGGTGTAGCCCTGGCAAGAAAACCAATTTGCTACCGGGTGACGCGGTGTCGAGGACTTTTTGAGGGTTGTCACCGGGTTTGACTTCGAGCGTCTGCGTCTGAGCTTCCGCCCGCAGAGTCAGCAACACAAGCGCCGAAGCACTAACGATAGTGAATGTCGTATTCATGTAGATAGCCATTTATGGGGGAGAATGGGGTCAGATCGATTTCTATCATTTGATCAACACGGTTCGAATCAGTGGTGTCACGGCTCTTCTCCACAAGAGACGAACTGAAATGAGTACAGATCGGCATTCTTCAGGACGAAGCGTAAACGGACGGGCTGGCCTGCGAACGCCTCGACGCTGGTCCCGCTTTCCCAGCGGACGACGTGCTGAACGCTGTCGCCGTCGAGCCCGTCGCAGTCATCGAGTGCAAAACCCGAGACCGGTTTTCCGGACGCGTCCTGAAGCTCAACGCCAAGCGAGCCACCCGGACGTGCCGCGTAATTCACGACCAGATGCCTTCCAGAAAAGGTGAGAGGTCTTGTAAACAGTTCTCCTGCTGAGTCACGTGCCGATAGCGAGACGAAGCCATCCGCACGATAGCTGTATCGCCGAAGTCGCATCGAAGTCTCTGTCCGACGATCTTCGGCCGCGTAGAGCGAATACTCGTTCGGTCCGTCGGGAAGTTGAACCAGTCCCCACGAGACGTAGTTGCTTCGGTTTCCACTGGTGGCTTTCGTGTTCGCCGGAATGATCGGATCGTTCCAGAGGCGAAACGATCGACCGTCTCGGCCGGCGATCAGAATCGGTTCCGTCCAGTCCGGTCGGTCCGCGAACTTGTTGCGAGGCAGGAAGCGAGTCGGAAAGCCGATCAACAGATGCGGCGCGCGGTCGTACCGCTGGATGGCGTTGGTGTAAAGATGCTGGCGAGCGGCCCCCCGATAGCCGAGAAACCGATGCTCGTCCCAGTCGAGAAAGTTGTGCGACGTCGCCGTACGGATGGCGCGAAAGCCACCCAGCGAATCGCGATAGAAGGCGACATAGCAATCACGTTCCGCGTTCCAGAACGCGAGGTTCTGTGAGTCGAATCTACCCTTTGTCAGCACGGGTTCATCGCGCATCAACGACCAGTGAATTCCATCGGGTGATTGAAACGCGAACAATTGATGGATGCTGCCGGGTTTGCCATCCGGCGTCCGCTTGCCTCGCCCGAGCGCTTTGTACTTTGCCTCTGGCCGACATTCCGGGTTGTGATCAATGAACGGCGTGAAATTGTGCGAACCGAGTCCGTCCCAGACGATGTTGTTCTTGGTCGATCCGTCAAATTCGACAAGCTCCAGTTCCGGCCGCATCCACTTCACGCCGTCGCGGCTTTCGGCGTAACAGACGACTTCGGGGTGCGCCGGTTTGCCATCCTTGATCTGCAAACCGCGGTAATACATGCGGTACAGGTCGCCGTCCTGAAAGATCGTGAAGTAGAGACAACTACTTCCTTCCCACGGTTTGTCGGTCACCAGAACGACTTCCCGCGAAACGGGTTTCTGAACGACCAGCGTGGCACTGCCACTCAGCCCTTCGACGAGATAGTCATCAGTGAACAGTTCCCGCCGCGAACCGATGTCGATCGGCTCGGCGGCTCGAGCGCCAAGTGCCATGAAAAGAGCGAAGGCGGGAAGAACTACAGATCTCATACGGTATTGTTTTGTCAATCCATCAGCCGCGGATTGTATTGCCGCGGGCCGTGATGGTATTTCGGGGTGAGCGTTTCGTTCAGCGACTTCGGCGTATAGATATAGATGTGCGTGGCAGTCGGATCCCAGATGACAAGTTCCTCACGCGCGTCTCCGACAAGGTTGGCGGGGATTACGTGGTAGAAGCCCATGCGATGTACGTCGCCTCCGTTTGGCGGAGGCAGGTCCGGAAGTTGCCCACCCTTGCCTTGCTGCATGTCCCACAGCCAGCCGCCGTTGAAAAGCAAAGCTGGCTCAGTCGGTCCGTTCCAGTAGACCGGCTCCATGCCGACGTTGGTAGGAGAGAACTGGAGTTCGATCGTGTTGATGATCGTGTTGGTCTGGCTGCTGACCAGATGCACGGTTGGTTTATGCCCAAAGGCTCGCAGCACCATCTCGTTGCCGGCATGGCCGGAATGGAAATCCGCGACGCGGACTTCCTGACCGTGGGGTACGAGCCGTTTGCCAAGCGACAACTCGACTTTGCCTTCCGCCGTCATCACATGGCCGAAGCCCGAACAGATCGCGCGCGTTTTTCTCCGCCAGCGATCGATCGTGACCGAGTCCATGTTCGATCCCAGTTTGTTCTTCCACATCAACGAACCATCGTCGTCGATGAGATGATACCCCGTAAGCAGTTCGTCGCGCCCGTCGCCGTCAATGTCGCCGACCGCCGGAATGTAGGCAGGGCACTGGCTGTACTTGACCCATTCGGTTCGGTAGGTCCAGAGGACATTAAAGTGTTCATCGAGCGCGACATAGGTGTCGCCGAGTTTGACAGCAAGGTCACGCGGCTCGGGCGCGCCACGGAAGTTCGCGATCAGTAAACGCTGATGAACCCAGTTCGCGCCGACCGGATCTTTGCGCCTTCGATCGGTGATAGCATGGGGCGCCGCCTCACGAAGCACCTTTCCAGTGCGTCCGTCCCGCAGTTGTACGACAACATCGGCGAGCGATTGCCAGTCGGTCTTCAACTTCGTCTGCGGTTTATGCCAAAAGCAGATCACATCGGCCGCGCCATCGCCGGTCCAGTCCTTGACCGCAACCGACATCGGCCGGGAGGGCTGATTGCCGCCCTCGCCGACTTGCCACAGCGGCTTCCCGTCCAAATCGAATGCGCCCATGAAGGTCGGTTTCATCCCGCCCATGTGAGCACCCTTCGGCGCACCGTGATTGCACCGATAGACCAAGAAGTCGCATCGCCCGTCGCCATTCAGATCGCCGATGCGGAGATCACCGCCAAAAGTGTGTCCTTGCTTTGTAACGAGAAACTCGTCTGGGATCGCGAGCTTGCGATACAGCACCGCATCCTCCTGCGGTGGCCTTTGTTGGATTCGCGGGTCAGGTTCCGCGGCGACGATTTCAATCGCGAAAAAAGACAGCAGCGCCAAGCAGGCGGTGTATGGACGATGTCTACTCACGTGGTTTCCTTCGAAGTCCAGAATGCGTAGAGATTCGCGTTGCGAAGCGTGACTCGTAATCGCACCTTTCGTCCGGCCAATTGACTCCAGCTCGCATTGGTCGTCCAACGAACGGTCTGTTCAATTGAGCGGCGGCGTAGAGGAACGCAGTTTCTCAGTTCGAAACCGTCGATCGTCTGCATGTCTTCGTCCAGCAATTCCACCGTCGCTTCGCCGTCGTCGGAGACATCGACGTTTAGCAGCAGTCGATCACCAGTGACGACGAACGGTTTCGTGATGACCTGGCCGGCTTTGTCGCCCGCAGTCAACGAGACGAAACCATCGAGCCTCAGCGTGGCGAGGCAGATTGCGATCCAGCCGTCGTCGAAATCAGCCTTTTCAGCGGGAGTCAGCTTTGCCTCGTTCCGGACTGTCCCGTCAGGCCACAGCTTGTAAGGCAGCGAGCGCCCTTTCGCGCCGGTGTAGTAAAACCACAGCTCGTCTTTCATCACGACCGGGCGATTGAGGACTCCGAGTTGCTGACGGTCGAAGTTGCCTGCCAGCCCCTTGTCGAGTCCCGATGTCTCGATGAAGGGCTGGCGATCACCAAGCCGCTTCCAGCCCTCGCGCGAAAGTTGAGGATCGCGGTTGAATGCCAGTTGGATTTCATGGAACCCGACCGTGTTGTTTCGTGCTGGCAGGGCCGGACCGGTCGGGTAGTAGATCTGCGGCATTCCGATATAAAGACCCTCGTACGGGAAGACCGCCAGTTTGTAAGTCTCAGCTCGCCAAGTGGGGATTTTGCTCTTGCCGATACCGGGATCGAAACCGGGCGGCTTCCAGCCCGTCTTGGGGTGTGGGTCGTTGAACATCGGATTCTGCATCCGCGGATCCGAGAGACGTTTCTCAACGCGCTCGAGGGCAATCTCCTGATCCTGCTCATCGGTGTGAAACGTCGTGCGAGGAGTCGTCCAGGTTTTGAAATCGGTGCTGAATGCCACTGCTGCGCTGCGCCCGAACTTCGTTCCGTTCTTCAGCACGGCGAGATAGCGTTTCCCCACTTCGTCGTAGATCAGCGTCGACGTGTCGCTGGACGGAATCGTCTTCGCTCCAATCGTCTTCCAGTGCACGCCGTCCGGGCTGACAATCGGTTTTCGACCGCTGGCTCCCAGCAGCCCTTTGTACCGACGCTGTGGATCGGGATCGTGGGGATCATGAATCACCTCCATGAGCTTATTAGCGCCCCAGCGGAGATTCGGATCGACGAAGAACCGGTTGTTGGCTGTCGAGCCGCCGATCTCCACCTGGTTGAGCACGGGCCGTTTCCAGTCCAGCCCATCCGGCGACACCGCCAGCGCCGATCCAATCTCCCCGACAATCCAGCCGTGGTTGCGGTAGGGAAACCCCATGTAAAACAGTTTGAAGACATTCTCTTCCGGTACCCAAACCGGCGCGGAGGCCGTCTGCACGCGGATTCCATCCGTCTCGCCACGCGGCAGAAACACGGCCCCCTTCTTCTCCGGCCTGTGCATCACTCGCTTCAAGCCTGTCATTTCGGTGATGTGGTGATCATCCAGGAAGAGAGTCTTGTGAGCCCGTGGGCTTGAGGTTTCGGCTTGGGCCGAAAAGCCAATGCACAATACGGCAAGAAACGAGAGGACTGAATTGGCTGTTAACAGGCGAGGAAACAGTTGGGGATTCATCATCAGCTTGTTGCGTATCCTTTCCTTGTCATGCTGGCTTCAACGGTTATTCCGTCCAGAAGGAGTACAGCTTCGCGCGATCGACGTGAAACCGCAGCCGAATGTCGCCGCGCGGGATCGGTTTTGTCGTATCCCACGTGACAGCATGGCGGACAGCGTCACCTTGAATCGGTTTTGACGACACAACACCGTCGTCGGTGAGCAGCTCGACGCGAATCGAACCTTGGGAGGCATCGGCGTTGAGGCACAGTTGGCCACCGCGGCAGTGAAGCGGTTTCGTCGTCAGCGTCCCTTGGTCATCGGCAGTCATCGATGCGAAGCCATCGACACGTAGCGTCGCCAGACCGATCGCGCCGTCGTTGGGAATTTCATTATGTAAAGTGCTGCGGCCGGCGTAATAGAACCACAATTCGTCCCCAACTCGAATGGGCGGCGTCGCGGGGACCGAATTGTTGCCGAAATCCCAGGTCCCTTTCGCACTTCCGGTGGGAATAAAAGGGTTGCGCGTGGGCCGCTCCCAGCGCTTGCTGTTGCGGCTGGTCGCCAATTGAATATCGACGACGTCAGAATCCGTGTGATACATCCGCAACAGGCCGAGATAAACCGTTTCGTAGTGGAACATGGACATCGAGTACATCTGGTCACCGGACCCATCCCGTCCATCCACCGTCGACATGAAATAAGTGTCGGTCCAATTCAGGAAATCCTTGCTGGTCGCGTACCCGCGGGCGCGTTTGCCATCTTTGAAAATCTTCACCATCGCCACCCATTGTTTGTTGACCGGGTCCCAATGCAGCGTTGTGCTGTCGAAGCCTTGATCGATCAAAGGGCCGACGTCTTTCCAATGCACTCCGTCCGGCGACGTGAACCCGCGCAATCCCTTGTAGCGGAGGAGGGCTTTGTAGCGTCGCGCGGGATCTGGGTCGGTCGGGTCGCGCAAAACGGACGTCTGACTCCAACCGGGAAGAACGATGTTGTTGGCCTTCGATCCCTTGTATTCCACGAGGTTCAGTTCCGACTTTTCCCAGCGGATACCGTCGGATGATTCCGCGCAACAAATGAACGATGGTTGCCCGATGTGCTTGCCCCACGCCAGATACCACATGCGAAACTTCTTGGTGTCGGGGTCTCGGACGACACCGCCGTAGAGCAGCACGCTCCGTCCTTCCCACGGGCTGTCGGGGGTGACAAGCGGATTGCCACCGTGTTTGCGCACCGCATGCATTTCGCGGCGTAGTCCCTTCTTCGAGTCGATGACGACATCATCAAGGAATAGTTGTTTGGACCGGCCAAGCTGGATCGGCGTCACGATTCCCGCGACCTCGTCACTTACATTTCGCAGCGGCGGTTCCGCTTTGGCCGGTTCAACGCCGTCGGCAAGTCGCCCGCCGACGAGCACATCATCCCAATCGCCTCCGCCGCGGATGGTTTTGGTCGACGTGTCCCCCAATTCAATCCTCTCCGCCGCTGCTCCGGAGTTTAAGTCATTGAACTTGCCGATCCGCTGCTCTTTTCCCGGTCGTCCGATCCATAACTCCACCATGCGTTCGCCGCGCAGACGGTGCAAAATGGCGCGGATCCACTCTCCATCATCGACAGCAGGCACTACGCCGCGTGTGCGCTTCGTGTTATGAGAACCGGGCGATTCCGCTTGGATTACGTCGATTGCGAATGTGTCATGTTTGTCGCCAGCGACGGCCAATAGCGTCACTCCCGCACGGCGACCATCGGCTGATGTGGCCGACCAAAGGACGAAATCGTCCATGGTTGTGCCGTTGCCCCGAAAGACAAACTCGTTCACGCTGTCGCCGTCGATCTTGGGAGCATCATAACGGGCTTGCAGCCGCACCCGTCCGATCTCGTCAGACTCACGGGTCACCACACGTGCTGCTCGCATGCCGGACCAGGCGTTCGCTTTGGTAATTGCAACATCACCTTCTTTCCGACCGGAAAACGGATCACCCAGCCAGCGCACACCGGCATTGAGTGCCTGTACAACGCCATCGGTATATTTTTCGAAATCAACGTGTAGAACGCGCCCATCAGAACGAGGAGGGACAGCCGGAATCTGTGGTCGCTCTGCTTCCGCGGCGTTGGGAGAAAAGTCCGGCTTCAGAACCAGAGCGAGCGAGCGGAAGTTGCGCACTCGATGAAAGGTCACCAGGTTGGTATCGTGGTTGTTGCGTGTGGTATCTTCACCAGGCGCGCAAGTGCGGGAGAGGATGAGCAGGTCATCGCCATCGACCAGCGTTGCTGCATAGGAAAATGAATGCATGGGGCTCGGCCAGGCGGCGATACAGCCGGCGTGGAACCAGTTGAGGCAATCACGGCTGTACTGGAGCATCAGGATCCGTCGCTCGTTGCCGGGGCCGCCCAAAAAGCCTCGTCCCCAAAGTTCCTTGTCCCAACCCGTCGAGTTTTGATTGTCTGTCGGAATATTCACCGGCATCCAGAACAGGTCCGACTTCTTGTCGTAGATGATGAAGAATTTGTTTTGCGCGCCCGGCATGGGGTAGAACTGCGTAAAGTTCAGCTTCATTTCTTCGCCGGAGTCATTCAGGTCGCAGATCGCGGTTAAACCAGCGGTCGCATAACCGTCGATCCGTGTGCGGTGTGTTACCATCAAACGGCCGCGAACATTGTTGATGTTGGGCTCCAGCCAGTGGTCCAGGGCGAACACGGAACGTCCTGATCCGCCGGGATAAAGATTGCGGTCCAGTGCCTTCGGCGTGCCGGGGTATTTGACCGGATTCGACTTCCGCCAACTTTGCGGTGACATCGGATTCTGTTTCAGATCGAGAGCCAGAACCACGGTCTCGATGCGGGCTCCATGGCCGCCCGTGCCGACAGCGCGGTAAAGAACACCGTTATGTACCGCCACGCCAGTTGGCGCATTCCAATACGGTCCGCGGTACAACTCCACAGGTTCCGACCAGGTCGCCCCCTGGTCCTCACTCTCGAGAATCAACACATCGCGGCGACCTCGCCGATGAGCTAGAAGGTAAATCGTATCGTCGACCAGAAAGGGTGTGGCGGTCATGTAAGGGAGCGACGGAGCCGCTTCGCGCCACGAGCGACCTGCGTCCCGACTCACTGCCAGGTGGATTGCGTAATTGGTATTGTTCGCGTTCTCACCGCCCTTGCGATAACCATCAACCGGGCACACTGCCAACAGGGTCCCGTCCGAAAACTTGACGAGCCCCGGCCCGGCGGTAATCAACGGCGAGTTTACACGGAGAACCACCCGATAGTCCTGAGCTAGCGGCTCCGCCCCGTTCGCGGACCACGTGTAAAACAACAGAAGCGTAGGGCAGAGGATCGCTCTCGAGATGAGCGTACAACAACATCGGTACGTCATTTTGTCACCCTGATTGGTCCCATTACGCATCGTTTGAAGCCGGCTATTCGTTGACGAACTGAAAGGCGTGGAGCTTCGCGGCACGCATCGCGATCTTCAATCGGATCGGTTCTCCGGCGAGGCGTGAGACGTCGGGATTTCCGCGCCACCGAACGACGTGGGCCACGTCGTTCATCAGGATTCGATCACAGTCGGCAAGTGAGTAGCCTGGAATCGGCTTGCCGGCCGCATCGTGGATCTCGACCGACGCGCCGCCCAGCGCTGAAACGTTGATATTCAGTTCCAGAC